>OIWM01001285.1_pt1 | contig 25509 bp, 17 predicted proteins | sample 1587451 | NCBI WGS metagenome assembly OIWM01 (sample SAMEA3888907, study PRJEB22519) | human gut metagenome | biome: human gut; feature: human-associated habitat; material: faeces | place: Denmark | collected 2011
ATAAGAAGTAAGAACCACTTCCACTAGGATCAGTAAACATAATAAGAATTAAATCATAATGTTGTGAAATTGCTGTTTCTTCAAGATATTTCAAGAAATCATCTTTAATCTTGAAATATTCTTCTTCGCTTTTACATTGACTTTGGCCTACAGCAATTCTAGATTCTGCAATTCTGAATTCTTTAAAATCATCATACAGTAATTCTAGATGTGTTTTCTTCAAAATAGAATCAGACGCATTAATGAGTTCTTCTTGTAATGTAATAGCAGATATTTCAGCAATATCACTTAAGTACTCTGCAGTCATTCTATCTTCATCTGTTGTTGTAGGAGAACGCAAACATAAAGTATCAGATATTAATCCACCAAGTAATAATCCTGCCATTTCTTTCGTTAAAGCTATACCATTTTGGCGATATAATCCTGTAATAATTGTACTTGTGCTGCCTACTGTTCTTTCAATAATATTAATTGGATTCATTGTTTCTAAACCACCCATTCTATGATGATCTACAATTTCAACAATCTCACCAAATTCAATATCATTTACAGTCTGCGCTTCTTCATTATGATCAACTAAGATAAACTTCTTTTTATCATAGTGGAATAAATGATAACGAGAAATAGCTGCTATTACTTGATTATTATCATTTAATACAGGATATGTTCTAAATCTTGTTTTAGCTAAGCGATTGCTTACTTCTTCTACTGTTTCTGTATCATGGAAAGAGATAACATCATGTGTTGTTACTTCATCAATAGAAATTGATTCATATATTAATCTTGAACATTCTAACACTGTATGAGCTGTATGAATAATTGATACATGCTTCTCTTTCGCTTTTTCTAAAGTTACACTGTCTACCCAGTCTTCCCCAGAAATAATGATTAAACTTGCTCCATTATCAATCGCAAATCTTTGAACATCAGGATTATTTCTTAAGATAACAATACTGTTTTTATATTCATCTACACTGTCACTCATTGATGGCATGATATGAATTAAACCACTTGTTTTAAATGTATCTTCTTTGTGATAAACCTTAGCTTCTAATACATCAATAATGTTATAAAGCTTTGTACGCTTCATATAGCTTCTTAATGTATCTTCATCTTCTGTCCATAATCTTGTTAAGTCAGAAATAGAAACAATACCAAGTAATCTCTCATTGTTATCGACAACAAATACACCTTTATTTTTTTGAGAGCTTACAGCATCCAATGCTTTACGCATAGTAATACCCGGTGCTACTAAAATTGCTTCATCCTTTTCAATTTCTGCTAATGTGCATTTAGCACTTAACAAAACAGGTGGATGTTTAAAACCATATTTTTTTAATAAAAATTGTGTTTCCTGATTTGCTTTTCCTAAAGCATATGGTAAGGCAGATACTCCTAATTGTTGTTTTAAATTAGCATATGCAATTGCCGAAACAATGCAATCACAGTCAGGATTTTTGTGTCCTATCACATAATAATTTCTCATAAAACTCCTAAAATTAGAAAAGGTAAATTATTTTGCATTAAAAACGTATTTATCTAAACGATCAAATCCTTCTTGAACTCTACTTAAAGGTAATGCAAGATTCATACGAATTCCATATTCTCCATGGAATGGTCTACCATCTTGAATTAGTACACCATAATGATGAGCTGTATCTAAAATATCATCGATTGTTTTGTTATGTTCTTTGCACCATTTTTCACAATCTAAAAATAACATATATGTACCTTGTGGTTTACTTAAAGTAACGCCATCAAAATGCTCAATGATATAGTTATATCCATATTCAACATTAGCCGTTAATACTTCTCTCAATTCATCAACCCACTCATTACCTTCTTCTGTATAAGCACCTATTAATGCATGCATTGATAAAACATTCATTGAATTGTAGTGTGTTAGAGAACTTTCTTTTTCCATTCTTTCACGAATCCACTTGTTATAAACAATGTGATATGCGCCAATTAAACCTGCCAAGTTAAATGTTTTACTTGGAGCATATACGGCAACTGTTCTATTTCTAGCATCTTCACTTACAGATTGCGTAGGAATATGTTTATAGTCACCTAAAATAAGATCAGACCAGATTTCATCTGAAATAACATAAACATCATGTTTCTTATAGATTTCCATTACTTTTTCAAGTTCTTCTTTTTCCCATACTCTTCCTGTTGGATTATGAGGAGAACAGAAAACAGCTGTATGAATCTTATTCTCTACAATTTTCTTTTCCATGTCTTCGTAATTTATACGCCAAACATTATTTTCATCTAAATATAAATCACTTAAAACAATTTTATATCCTGCATTTGTTAATGTCTTTGTAAAACCAATATAAGTAGGTGAATGAAGTAAAACTGCATCCCCTTTTGAACATAGTACATTTAATGCAGTAGAGACACCACCAAGAACACTGTTTTCATAACCAATATGTTCTTTTTCTAGACCTGTAACACCATTTCTATCTTCATGCCATTTAATAATCGCATTAAAGTATGCTGGATTGCCCTTATCAAAGTAACCAAATGCTGGATGTTTAGCTCTTTCAATTAATGCATCTGTAATTGTTGGCACAGTTGGAAAGTTCATATCTGCAACCCACATAGGGATAATGTCAAACCCTTCTGCTAACTCAAATTTCCCTAGCATGTCTCCTGGTTCAACGGCAATTGAATCTTTACCTTTTCTGTCCATAATTGAAGTAAAATCGTATTTCATTATCTTTCTCCTTATATACCCGCTTCATTCAATACACGTATAATATTTTTATATGCTATTTTCTCAATATCACCTGTTGAAAATCCTCTACGTATTAATTCATCAAATAGTTTATTAGAGTCACATGGTCCTTTCATTTCAAAGTTTCCATGCGTACCATCAATATCTGTACCAATGGCACATACTTCTATGCCCGCAATTTCTTTTTCATGTTCAATCATGTCACAAAGTCTAGAAATCTTACTATCTTTATTTCCTCTTGTATCATCCAAAAATTCAGGACATATATTAATTCCCATAACCCCACCTTTTTCATGTAGTTTAAGTATCATATCATCCGTCATGTTACGGCTATGATTGCATAGAGCTCTAGCATTAGAATGTGTTGCAATAAAAGGAACTTTACTTAGTTTATAAACATCATAAAACCCACCATCAGATAAATGGCTGACATCTACTAACATTCCTATTTCCTGCATATGTTTAACTGCTTCTTTACCAAAATCTTTTAATCCCTTTTGCATAATTTCAGGATCTTTACTATTTGGATAACCAAAGCAATTTTCATAGTTCCATGTTAAGCTAAGTGCTCTAACTCCTAGAGAATAGAAGTAGTCTAATTTCTTCATATCTCCTTGTACTGCTACACCATCTTCCATTGTTAAAATAGCACTAACCTTATGGCTTGCATAATTATTTAAAATATCTTTAGCATTTGTTGCTTTAGCTAAAACATCAGCGTGTTTTTGAATTGTATGATTAAAAATAGAAGCACACTTATCGATATATTCATCATCACCTTTATACTCTTTCTTATAGTGTGCATACTCTTTTTCAGAAGGAACAAATATCGCAAAAAACTGTGCCATCATTCCACTTTCAATCATTCTACTAATATCTAAATCAAATTCAGGACACATAAAAAGGTCATCTTTATCTCTAAAATATGCTCTCATTAATGTGTCACAATGCATGTCTATCGTTTTACAATTATCTTCGTTATTCATATGTATGTATTATCGCATATTTTCATACAAACTGTTAGGACATAATTAGTTCACATAATTAATGAATCCTTTATTCTTTAACTATTTTTATTGGTAGTTTTATAATGCTATTATGTGTAAATTACGTAATTCTGATTCGAAGGAGCTTATTTTAGAAGCAATCCGTATGGCTTGGCCTGCCGTACTAGAAAGTTTTTTTGTTGCCTTAGCAGGTATGATTGATACGATGATGGTTAGTACGCTTGGAACATATGCTGTTGCTGCAGTCGGTCTAACTACCCAACCTAAATTTATTGCCTTAGCTTTATTTTTATCCAGTAATATTGCAGTTAATGCTTTAGCAGCTAGACGTTTTGGACAAAAGAATAGAGAAAACGCCAACAAAATTTTATATACCGCTATTGTATTCGTCATTATTTCAGCTGTTATTATTTCCACTGTTACATTTATTGGTGCTGATCAAATTATTAAATGGTGTGGTTCAAATGCTGATACACATGAAGCTGGTGTAACTTACTTCCGTGTCATTCAAGCAGGTATGATATTCAATGTACTATCTTTAGTCATTAACGCTGCTCAAAGAGGATGTGGAAACACCCAAATTGCCATGACTACAAATGTTACATCAAGTATTGTTAATATCGTTTTCAACTATTTATTAATTGGCGGTAACTTTGGTTTCCCTCGTTTAGGTATGTTTGGTGCTTCTCTTGCTACAGTTCTTGGTACTGTAGTTGCATGTATCATGAGTATCATTTCTATTAGTAAAAATGATTGTTTCTTATCCATTCCATATATTATCAAGCATAAAATTAAACCTGGCTTTGATGCTTTCAGAAGTATTATTTCTTTAAGTTTTAATTTATTGTTAGAAAATATCGCTATGCGTATTGGCTTCTTAACAACTTCAATTATTGCCGCAAAACTTGGTACAGATGCTTTCGCTGCTCATCAAGTAGGTATGAACTTGTTATCTCTAGCCTTCTCATTAGGTGATGGAATGCAGGTAGCTGCAGTTGCCTTAATTGGTAGAAGTCTTGGTGAAAAAGACACTGAAAAAGCAAAGCATTATGGAAATATCTGTCAAAAGATTGGTTTTATCATTTCTATTGTTCTAGCAGTAATTATGTTCTTCTTTGGTAGAGAAATCTTCTCCTTATTCTTTAGTAAAGCAGATATCTTAGACATGGGTGTATTAATCTCTAGATTTATCATGATTATCGTTTTATTCCAGGTATCACAAATTATTTTTGCAGGATGCTTAAGAGGTGCTGGAGATATTAAATATTGTTTATGGGCTTCTTTAATCTCCGTAACAATCATTCGAACACTTGTTACCTGGTCTTTAGCCGGTGGTATTTTAAATCTAGGATTAAGCGGTATCTGGATTGGTGTATTAAGTGATCAGCTTTCTAGATTTATCTTCTTATCTATTCGTTTTAGAGAAGGAAAGTGGACGGAAATTGCAATATGATTAAAGTAATTGTCAGTGACATGGATGGCACTTTATTTAAGGACCACAAAGAAACAATTTTTAATTTATCTGATAGAAATGAAAAAGCTTTATCTAATATCCAAAAGACTAATGTAGCATTCTATGTTGCTAGTGGCAGAATGTATTCCTATGGCAAAAAAATATTAGAAGATCATGGCTTTAAAGATATTGTATGTTCTGGTTTTAATGGTGCAGATATATATGATAATGGTAATTTCCCATCTCGATATAACTTAGATGTAAATATTATTAAAGATATCATCCAATTAATTGATAGTAAGTATGATTATGCTTTTTTACAAGTTCAAACATTAGATTGTTTAAGAATATTCAATAATCCTGATTTACCTGAATTAGATAAATATTGTAAAAATCATAAACTATATAAAATTGATCAGGTTTCAGAAAAGACAATTAATGAATTTTTAGAAACTTCTAATACAGATAAGATTGGTAAATTCTCTATCATATTAAAAAATAGTGCTGATGGCTTAAATGCCTTCAATGAAATAAAAGGTTTTGTAAAAGACACTTGTTTTGTGACAATGAGCAATTCAAGAACAATTGAAATTTGTAATAAAGACGCTAATAAAGGTGTATTTATTCAATATTTATTAAATCATTATCATTATACAAAAGATGAAATAGCTGTAATTGGTGATGCTTTAAATGATGGCGCAATGTTTCCGTATGTAACACATTCGTTTGCTATGGAATCAGGTAATGAAGAAATTAAAAGAAAAGCAAAATACATTGTTAAAGATGTTGCCGAATGTATTGATATCTGTCTAAATATAATTAAATAATTGATAGTTTTCTTACGAAAACTTGTATGAATCAAGAGTAGAATTGATATACTTAAATTATGGAATTTGATTCTCTCTCATTTATATTATTAATGCTTCCTGCATTTATTTTACTCATGTATTTTATTCAATCTAATAAAATACGTAATTTAATCATTTTATTGTTTTCTTTTTATTTTTATTTAATGACTGACATCACTGGATCATTCATTCTTTTTACAGTCATTTTAATTACTTATCTATTTTCTAAATTTGTCGAACATAATAAAAAAGCTTATATATGCTACTTAATTATCGTTACTGCAATACTTACATTTTTTAAATATGGAAACTATATATTATCTTCTTTTGAAACAATGAATGTGAATAAAATAATCATGCCCGTTGGAATCAGTTTCTTTATTTTCACAAGTATTGCCTATATCAGTGATATTTATTATGAAAAGATTGAAGCAGATAATAATTTTATTCATATCTTCACTTTCTTAACATTCTTTCCAACGATTGTTTCTGGTCCTATTTTAAGATATTCTTCTTTTTCTAAGTATTTAAAAAAGAAAGAGATTACAGCTCAATCAATTGCAATTGGTTTTAGAAGATTTACTGTTGGTCTTGCAAAAAAAGTAATTATCGCTAACCAGTTATCAACACTTGTAAATGCGGCATTTGATATCCATTGCAAGTTATCTACACCACTTGCCTGGCTTAGTTCAATTGCTTTTATGTTACAACTATATTATGACTTTTCAGGCTATAGTGATATGGCAATTGGTATTGGCACAATGATTGGTTTTGAAATTCCTGAAAACTTCAATTATCCATATTCCTCTCATTCCATTCAAGAATTTTGGCAAAGATGGCACATGTCTCTTGGTTCGTGGTTTAAAGATTATGTATATATTCCTCTAGGTGGTAATCGTGTGAGCAAAGTTCGCTGGATGATTAATACCATGATTGTCTGGGCGTTAACCGGTTTATGGCATGGTTCTACATCTAATTACTTCTTATGGGGAATTTGGAATGGTATCTTAATTATTCTCTACAAAATATTTCTTAAAAACAAAAAAATCCCTGGAATATTATCCTGGTTAATGACACAGTTTTCTGTACTAATTGGTTTTACAATATTCCGTACAATTAATCTCTCACATTTAAAACTATATTTATCTGCTCTAATTGGTAAAGCTGCCCCATTTTCTTTACTCTATATCAAACAACTGGATATTGTATATTTGTGGTTATGTTTGTTACTTGGAATTTTATTTGAAGTTCCTGCTATAAATAAAAAAATACAAACTTTGTTAAATAAGATTCTATTTTTATATGAAATTGTTATTCTATTTCTATTATTTATATGTGTAATCTTTATTATTTGTGGTTCTTATTCATCATTTATTTATGCGGGGTTCTGATATATGATACATCGTTTTTATATTCTATTAATGCTTATCATGTTTATTGTTGGTAGCAGTATCATTGCCATTTCTCCAACAATAGAAATGTCTAAAATTGAAAAAAGAACTCTATTTAAAAGAGAAGATTTTAAAATGAATACAGAAATAGATAAACAAGTTAATTCTATTCTTAAAGATCAGTTCTATTCACGAGAAAATCTAATTAAAATCTATTACAAAACTAAACTATTATGCAATAAAGTTCCTTATAAAATGCTATCAGGAATGAAAAAAATTAAAAGTGACATTGATACTGGAGTTGTATATTTAGCTAATAATGTCATAGATTTAGGTGAAGGATATTTAATGAATAATGTATTAACTTATGCTGAAGATAAAGCAAATGAAGTTCAGCAAAGAGGATACAACATAAATGAAATATCTCTTTTATATCCTGATATTTCTTTCTATGTTTATTTTCCAACACGTATTGAAGAAACTTTAAATATCGAAGATACCAACTATGGTCTAAATTATCGTTATCTATTCTTGCAGCAGTTGAATGATTCTATTAAAACTGATGCATTAAAGATAGACTCAATAGAAGAGTATAAAAATTATTTTTACAAATCTGATTTCCATTGGAATGCAAGAGGAGCATATCGCGCATATTCTGATATTATTAGCTTAATTAAGAAGGACTATGATATTGATTCACCAAAAAAAATCAAAAACGAGCTATTCTATGAATCTTTATGGCATGGTAATATATCTGGTTTAATTGGTCAAATCACTAAAGAAGATAATATAACAGATATCGAATTAAAAGATATTGGTAACTATTCGTTCTATATAAATGATGAATTAAGTGATTACGGAACTCACAAAGAGATCTATAAAGATTCTGGTAATCCAACAAGTTATTCTGATTATGACTATTACTATGGTGACAATGTGTTTGAAAAAAGATTTGAATTTCATGATTCATCAAAACCAAATATGTTAGTATTCCGTGATTCTTTATGCAATGTTAACGAAGAATGGATTGCTTCACATTTTAATACAACTGTATTCATTGATTTAAGACTTAATGATGATTCATTTCATTTAGAAGATTATATTAAAAAATATTCTATAGATATTGTTCTCGTAACAGAAATATATTCTAATTTATATTTCAACGGCAACATGTTTATACCGACTGATTAGATAGTTAATCAGTCTTTTTTGATCAGTTAAAGTATATTGTGCACAAAAAAAGCGCTATAGATTGCTCCATAGCGTTTTCATTTTGTTTTTAGCTAAGACTTATTTCTTAGTTGTTTTTTTAGCACAAGCTTTTTTAGCAGGCTTTTTGTCAGCAGAGATGCTCTTAACATTGTAGAAAGCTTTTCTTCCTTTGTATTGAGCAACTGAACCTAATTCTTCTTCAATTCTCATTAATTGGTTGTATTTAGCAATACGGTCTGTACGGCTCATAGAACCAGTCTTGATTTGTCCTGCATTTACACCAACTACAAGATCTGCAATTGTTGTATCTTCAGATTCACCAGAACGGTGAGAAACTACTGCTGTATAACCAGCTTCTTTAGCCATTTCGATAGCATCGAATGTTTCTGTTAATGTACCGATTTGGTTTAGTTTGATTAATACTGCGTTAGCAACACCTAGGTCAATACCCTTACGGATGAATGTTGTGTTTGTAACGAATAGGTCATCACCAACTAATTGGATTCTGTCGCCTAAACGTTCTGTTAATAGTTTCCAACCATCCCAATCGTTTTCAGCTAAGCCGTCTTCGATTGAAACGATAGGATATTTGTCACACCATTTTTCATATAGGTCAACCATTTCAGCACTTGTCTTTTCGCCTTCACCAGAACGTTTTAGAACGTACATCTTCTTGTCTTCATCATAGAATTCACTTGAAGCTGGGTCCATAGCAAATGCAATGTCATCACCTAGTTTGTAACCAGCAGCTTTAACTGCTTCAGCCATTAATTCTAATGGTCCTTCATTACCTAGTTTTTCTAGTGGTCCATCGTTACCTTCAATTGTTGATGGAGCGTATCCACCTTCATCACCAACACTTGTGTTGTAACCATAACCCTTTAATACTTTCTTTAATGCGTGGAATACTTCAGCACCCATACGGATTGCTTCGTGGAAGTCTTTTGCACCAACTGGCATAATCATGTATTCTTGGCAGTCAGCTGCAGAGTCAGCGTGTTTACCACCGTTCATAACATTCATCATTGGAACAGGAAGAACTTTAGCGTTAGGGCCACCTAAATATTTGTATAGAGGTAATCCACAAGAATCAGCTGCTGCTCTAGCTACTGCAAGAGATACAGCTAATGTAGCGTTAGCACCTAATACACTCTTGAATTCTGTGCCATCGATAGCTAGCATTGTTTCATCGATTCCAACTTGGTCTGTAACTTCCATACCAATTAATTTTGGAGCGATTACTTCATTAACGTTCTTAACAGCTTTTAAAACGCCTTGTCCACCAAAACGTTTTTTGTCACCATCACGAAGTTCAACAGCTTCACGTTCACCAGTAGAAGCACCAGATGGAACGATAGCACGTCCAACTGCACCACTTTCAGTAACTACTTCACATTCAACTGTTGGGTTACCACGAGAATCGATAACTTCACGAGCATAAACAGCTGCAATATAATCTGCAAAATAATTCATTGTAATCTTTTTCCTCCTTGATTACTTATTTCTATCTGTTCAAGAGAATATTCTCTTAATCAGTCTCTTGTTGCGTCGATAATTTCAATAAATGAATCGACTTTTAAACTTGCTCCACCAATAAGAGCACCATCAATATCTTCACAAGCCATGTATTCTTTAATGTTTGTAGGTTTTACACTTCCACCATATTGAATACGTACTTCTTCAGCTGTATTTTCATCATATAATGCTTTAACTGTATCACGAACTAACTTACAGCAGTTTTCTGCGATTGTTTGGTCAGCTGATTTACCTGTACCAATAGCCCAGATAGGTTCATAAGCGATAACCATACGGCTAACTTCATCAGCTGTTAAACCTTCTAGAGAACCTTTTAATTGTTCTTCAATAACGTTAGCTGTTTTACCTGCATCATATTCAGCTTCTGTTTCACCAATACATAGAATTGGAACAATATTGCTTGCAAATAAACGTTTTGCTTTTAATGCACAAGCATGATTTGTTTCATTGTAATATGTACGTCTTTCAGAGTGTCCAATAATGCAGTATGTGATACCTATTTCTTCTAACATTGGAACACTTACTTCACCAGTAAATGCACCACTGTCTTTTTCGTTACAGTTTTCAGCAGCAACAATTAAATGTTTTGCATTTTTAACACATACGTCAACACATGTAAATGGAGCAGCAATACCATAATCTGCTTTTTCTTCGCCTGTTAAATGAGCTTCAACACCATTCATGAATGTTTCAGCTTCACTGCGAAGTTTATTCATTTTCCAGTTGCCGACAATAATAGGTTTTCTCATTAACTTATTTCTCCTCAATTACATCTACACCAGGTAAACCTTTGCCTTCTAAGAATTCTAGAGAAGCACCACCACCTGTAGAAACGTGGCTTACTTTGTCAGCATAACCTAGTTGTTTAATAGCAGCAGCACTATCACCACCACCAATAATTGTTGTTCCGTCGCATTCAGCTAATGCTTTAGCAACAGCCTTTGTACCAGCAGCTAATGTTGGATTTTCGAATACACCCATTGGTCCATTCCAAACAACAGTCTTTGCACTCTTAACAACTTCAGCAAATAGTTCAGCTGTCTTAGGTCCAATATCTAAACCTTCTTTATCAGCAGGAATATCATCGCTAGATACAACTTCTGTTTCGATTGGTCCATCAATTGGATCAGGGAAGCTACTAGCAACTACAGTATCAATAGGAAGTAATAACTTCTTACCTAACTTGTCTGCTTTTTCCATCATTTCTTTGCAGTAATCAAGCTTTGTATCATCAACTAGTGATTTACCAACTTCCTTGCCTTGAGCCTTTAAGAAAGTATAAGCCATACCACCACCGATAATTAATGTATCGCATTTTTCTAATAAGTTAGAAATAACTGCTAGCTTATCAGCTACTTTAGCTCCACCTAGAATACCAACGAATGGTCTAACTGGATTTTCAACAGCGTCACCTAAGAACTTTAATTCTTTTTCAATTAAGAAACCAACAGCACTTGGTAAGTATGTTGGAATACCTACAGTACTTGCATGAGCTCTGTGTACAGAACCGAATGCATCTGAAACATATAATTCACCAAGTGAAGCCCAGTATTTGCCTAGTTCTTCATCATTCTTTGATTCACCCTTTTCATAACGAGTGTTTTGCATCAATAGAACTTCACCATCTTTTAATTCACTTACAGCTTTTTCTAATTCAGCGCCTCTAGTTGCATCAACAAATACAACTTTTGTTCCTTCAAGCTTTTCTTGAAGTCTCTTAGCAACAGGTGCCATATTGTTCTTCTTCTTAGCAGCTGCGATTTCCTCATCAGTTTTCTTGTAATCAATCTTACCTAGATGAGATAGTAAGATTACTCTTGCACCATGTTCTACTAAATATTTAATAGTTGGTAGTGCAGCAACAATACGATTATCATCAGTAATTTCACCATTCTTTAATGGTACGTTGAAGTCAACTCTGACAATAACTTTCTTTCCAGTTACATCTAAATCAGTAACTAATTTTTTAGCCATTTGAATTATCCTCCTTATAGCACAATAATTATATCACTCAAGAAACATGTGAGTAAACGAACAAACATTATTTTGTGGCTCATTTATGCAGTTTTTATAATTTGTCGTTTAAAAAGGATATACCCAAAATAGATATATCCTTCATAAATTAATCCCAATTCGTCAATTGATAATAGAGTTGCTCATAAATAGCAGCACTCTTATTCCAACTTACATCAGTATCTAATGCATTTTTTACTAATGAATTCCAAGCTTCACGATTGTCGTTATATTGTTCTAAGGCATATAGAATTGTATTCATCATATCCCCAGCATAAGAGCCATGAAAGCTGAAACCATTACCTTCACCTGTATAACGGTTATATGGTTTAACTGTATCTTTCAAACCACCAGTTTCTCTAACAAGTGGTAATGCTCCATAATGCATGGCAATTAATTGACCAATCCCACATGGTTCATATAAAGAAGGCATTAAGAATAAGTCACATCCTGCATAAATACGGTGAGCTAGTTCTTCATTATATCCACAATAATAAACAGCTTTTCCTTTATATTCACTTTCAAGCCACTTAAATGCATTTTCAGCAGCCATTTCTCCAGTTCCTAAAATAACAAATTGAATACCTAAATTCATCATTTCGGCCATTTTCTCAGTGATTAAATATACACCCTTTTGATTAGTCAATCTTGAAACGATACCAATCATGCAGGAATCTGAATCTTCATCTAAGCCAAGTTCTTTTTGTAAAGCAAGTTTATTAGCAGCTTTCCCTTCAAAGACTGTTTCTGCATCAAAGTTTTTAGCTAATAGTTTATCTGTACTTGGATTCCATGTGACTGTATCAATACCATTAATAATTCCCCAAAGATCTTCTCTTCTGTAACGCAACATTGAATCCATTCTTTCGCCATATGTTTCCGTTAGAATTTCAGCAGAATATGTTGGTGAAACAGTAGTAATCTTGTCTGCATATACAATGGCTGCTTTCATAAAACTGATACCATCATCAAAACGTACAGAACCATTTTCAAAATAGTAATGAGATAAACCAAGACAACCTTCCAGCATATCTTTACCAAAGTTACCCTGGAAAGCTAAGTTATGAATTGTATAAACATGCTTAATATTTTGATAGCGATAATCATTAGCATATAATGCATGACACATTAAAGGTAACATACCCGTCTGCCAGTCATTTTCATGCATGATATTTGGCCACCAGTTTACATATTTAATCATTTCTAATACAGCTTTTTGGAAGAAAGCAAATCTTTCTCCATCATCGCCATATCCATATAGACCATCTCTTTCAAAATAGCCCTGATGTTCTACAAAATAGTAAATTACACCATCAACATCACATGAATAATATGTAGCAGGTTGACGAATCCAACCAGAAATAACTTCAATTGTGCCAATACGAGTTAATTTGTCGTAATGTTTTTCAATAATCTTTTTATAAAGAGGTAAAACTACACGAACATCATGTCCTCTTTCCTGTAAAGATTTTGGAAGACTGCCAATAACATCTGCTAGTCCACCAGTTTTAATAAATGGTAATCCTTCACCTGCAACAAATAGAATTGATCTTCTCATATTAACACCTAAATTCTATCTCTACGTTTAACGTAAACAGGAGAATCTTCACTACCTACTAATTTCTTAATATGATGTACAATTGCATATTTATCTACGACAACATATTCAAGTTTAGCGTCTTTATCAATAACCGCATCTGTCATAATGATTGAATCTTTAACATATGCGCCTTCTTTAATTGTGACATTACGTCCAATAATAGAACCTTCTACAGTTCCTTCAATCAAGCATCCATTAGCGATAATACTTTCTTTAACACATGCATCACTTGTATATCTTGTAGGACTTGAGTCATTTGTTTGGGTATAGATAGGTCTATCTTCTTTAAATAACGCTTCGGCATTATTTAAATTCTTAAGCTCCATTGCTACCTTGTAGAATGCTGATAATGAATCAATACATGCTACATAACCTCTAACACCATAGCCTTTAATCACAAGTTCATTTACCTGATCATGTAAAATATCTTTAAACCAGTATAATGAAGAAACACTAGTAGCTTGTTTAATTAATTGAATAAATAATGCTTTGGAAAGAATGTAAGCTTCCATAGAAACTTGTCTATTCTTACTCTTACCACGATTTTTTTCAAAAGATAAGATTCTCTTTTCTTTATCCATTTGGATAACATCGCAACTTAAGAATTTTGTTTTTGCATCATTTGTTGACGTATATAAAACAGTAATATCTGCACCTGATTCAACATGTGCATTAAAAGCTTCATTAAAGTCAAAGTTATATACAAAATAACTTGGTGCAACTAATACATAAGGATTTGGATCTTCCTCAATGTATTGCATATTTAACATAAAGTTAGCAATATCTGTATTATATACAGGAGATGAGAATGGTTTTTCACCATATAAAATACGTAATTTTCCACGTTTAGAGTTAATGTTATACATTGATCCATCACCTAAGTGATCAAACAAGTTACGTGGTTTTTCTTTACAGTATACATGTACATTATCGATACCACTATTAGTCATATTACTTAAAATAACATCGATAATACGATATCTTCCCATAAAGGAAACTGCAGGTACTGGACGATAATCTCCTAGTCCATCAATTTTTACACTATCATCTTCAAAGTTGACAATTCCTAGTACTTTCATATTCTCCACCCCTATTTCGTATTCTTAGCAACAAGTAAAATATGTTCGCTATTATTGTCGCCAACTTTAACACCAGCACCGATTTCAACATTATCAGCGACGATACAACGTGTAACCATAGCACCTTCTCCAATATGAGCTCCTGGCATAATTACACTGTCCACAACCTTAGCACCTTTACCAATTGTACAGTTTGAGCCAAGGACTGAATGTCTAACATCACCAAATACTTTTACTCCTTGTGTAATGTAGCAGTTTTCAACACTACCTTCACTGCCTACATATTGAGGTACTGCATTTTTATTTTCTGTATAAATCTTCCATCCAGAATCAGATAAATCTAATTCATCTTCTTCAAGCAAGTCCATATTTGCTTTCCAAAGAGAATCAATTGTTCCTACATCTTTCCAATATCCCTTAAATCTATAAGCAAATAAATTCTTGCCATCATTCAAGTATGCTGGAATAATATCTTTACCAAAGTCATGGTTGCTTTCAGCATTCTTTAAATCAGCTACTAAGTATTTTCTTAATGTCTTGTAGTTGAAGATATAAATACCCATACTAGCTAAATTACTCTTAGGTTTAGCTGGTTTTTCTTCAAATTCAACAATCTTGTCATTTTCGTTTGTATTCATAATACCGAAACGACTTGCTTCACGAAGTGGTACTTCAAGAACAGCAATTGTTGCATCAGCGTTATTTGCCTTATGAGCCTCAAGCATCTTCTCATAATTCATCTTATAAATATGGTCACCAGATAATATTAAAATATACTCTGGATCCAAAGTATCTAAGAAGTCAATATTTTGTGTGATGGCATCAGCTGTTCCTTTATATACATCTAGACCTCTTTGGTCTTTTTCACGTGGTGTTAATACATATACACCACCATCTTGTACATCTAAGCCCCAGTTTGATTCCTTTGCAACATAAGCGTTAAGTAAAACAGATTCATATTGTGTTAAAACACCAACAGTAGATATGCCTGAGTTAGCACAGTTACTGAGAGGGAAATCGATGATACGATACTTTCCACCGAAATGTACCGCAGGCTTCGCTACTTTCTTAGTTAATTCAAAAAGTCGGGTACCCCTACCACCCGCAAGAATCATAGCGACCATATTATTAGATCTCATTAAATTATTCCTCCTAAACAAATGCGATTTAATTTGTATACGCTTTCATTATACTCCTTTTTCTTTAATATTACTATAAATTCCGTATCTGCCAGTCTATTGTTTCTTCACTATTCATACACAAAAAGTCATTTGCTGTTTTAAAATGACCACAGCCAAAGAAACCATTATATGCACTTAATGGTGAAGGATGTGCTGCTTCTAAAACCAAATGTTTTGATGTATCAATTAGTTTAGCTTTATTTCTTGCATTTCTTCCCCAAAGTAAGAAAACAACTGGTTTATTTCTATCACTGATATGCTTGATAGCGTGATCCGTGAAAGTTTCCCATCCTTTATTTGCATGCGATAAAGGATGAGAATCTTCTACTGTCAGTGTTGCGTTTAATAAGAATACACCCTGCTTTGCCCAGGGCATCAAATAACCATTATTGGGTATATAGCATCCATATTCATTTTGTAATTCTTTATAAATATTTAATAGACTTGGTGGAATCTTGACTCCTGGATTTACCGAGAAGCACATTCCATGTGCCTGTCCTTTTTGATGATATGGATCCTGTCCAAGAATAACTACTTTAATATCTTCATAATCGGTATTTTCAAAAGCACTGAACACCTGTGATTTAGGTGGATAAATGTTTTTTGTTAAATATTCGTTATGAATAAAAGTTGATAACTCTTTGAAATATGGCTGTTCAAATTCTTGATGAAGCCAATTTGTCCAATGATTTTGTACCAAATCATTCACCTTCTTTTTTCTTTGCACGTATGATGAAAATAATTAATCCTACAAGTACCACTACCCCACCAATAGCTGCATAAGTCTTCCAATCAGTTTTCTTGTCTTCTCTAATTGCTGGATCTATGTAGTTAGGGTCTGACGAGGATTCTTGACGATTAATCAATGCATTTAAATAATCATATAAATTGTCATATTCTTCTGGCACTTCAAAACCTTTTAATGTAATGAAGTTATCAATATCATTTTCTACAGTTTCAAAAGGTCTAGGACCATAAGTTAATAAAATGGTATCAAAAGTTGTTTCGTTGAACTTTTCACCTAATGCTTCAGATGTTTTTCCACGTAATTTATGGAATTTCATCATACCAATACCATAAGGAAGTATTTGTCCAGCTCTTTCCACAACAAAATCAAACAATGGTTCTGCTAGTGCATCTCCATCAAGACCGATATCATTTAATTTGTTATTTAATTCTTCACTTGTCCAGCCTTCACCATTTACACCTAAATCCGCATAAGCATTAATTGCATAACCTAAAGCTGTATCAAAGAATGCATATTGTCCAACTTCATAACTTTCGGGACTGTTTAAATATTCATCACATTCAGCATACATTGCCCATCCTTCTGTATAGCCAATCATTGAAGTAACAGTACGAATTGGATGAGGGTTTGTTGCATAGTACCATGTAGTTTGATATAAGTGACCAGGGAAGCCTTCATGAGCCAAAGTACCATAAAGCTGTAAGTCATCTTCACCAACTGTTTCACCATTAATGCGAATTACATTATGTTTATAGTCATCCATTGGTGGATTTAAGTAATATGCTAAGATTGAATCATTTGCTACACTTTCATCAAGATATGAACAAATATAAGTTACATCTGGTCCTTTAGGATATTCAGACATATGTTCTTGTAAATAAGCTAATGTGTCTTCTACACTTCCAATAGAAAAATCTGATTGATCATATTTCGTATCAATGTCTTGATCCATAGAATATAAAACAATATAAATATCAATCAATGAAGAAATATAATCTTCACACTCTGCTATTAATTCATCAATTGTTTCATTTGTACTGGTTTTACTTTGAACTAATGCTTGATAATAAGCTTTTCCATTAGGATAGTTTGCTAAGCTTCCTTCATATTTTGCACTGCCTCTTAATTTTTCAAGTTCAACAGATACATTATCATATGCAGGAAGAACATCATTTAAAACAATCTCTTTGTTTTTTTTCTTATAGTTTTCTTTTTCTGCATCTGTTAAGCCATCAAACGCATCAACACTTTCATCAAAAACACAAATTAAAGCATTGTTATCTTTTTTATTTGTAAAATCAGAAATCCATTCTTTAGCCTCATCTAATAACGAATCACTTAAGAAATATCCATTTGATGCCTGATACTCTGTTAACTCAATTGCATCTTCTAAATAATCACTTACAGAGCTTAATACATCTAGATAATCTTCAAAATCTTCTTTTTCATAGAATGTAAATTCCGTAAGATTTGTAATAATATTATCTAATATTCCTGTATAAGGATTAAAACAAGCATCAAATAATGGATAGCTGTTTAAAGCGATACTATCTTCTAACGCTTTCTTATATGTATCATAATCATGTTGTTGATTGACACTTAAAGTATTATAGTCAAATGATTTTAATTTAGATAAAGCTTCTTGGTTTGTTTGAACAGCTTCTTTATAACTTTCTAAAGAAGCATCTCCAAACTCTCTATCCGGTTTTTCTATTCCTAAAGATTTGTAATCTTTTACAGAATAATGCATTGTCAAATAGTCTGATTCCATTGTATCGATAAATTCCTGATCCATGAATTTAGTAAATTCTTTGTTTTCAGGATCTTCATCAGCATAAACTGGAACATACACAAATAATGTACAGATACTCAAAACAGTTAGAAATAGTTTTTTCATAGGTATACCGCCTTCTTCTTTAATATAACAATACTACATAAAGGTAGTTGAATAACAGTGAAATATCCTTGCAAACTATGACCAGTGCTATCAAATACGACTTCCCATTCATCATTAAATTCATACTGATGATGCTCTAATGAAGGGTTAACCATAATTTTCAGTATTTCATTTTCATCTCTTGTCTCGTAGAATAAGATACCTTCATCTTTTATTTCAAAACGAACTCTTTCTTCAATGAGTTTCTTTGTTCTTAGTCTTAAAGAAGGATGTTCTTTTCTAAAGGCAATACATTTTTTTGTATAGTTTAAAACATCTTCATATTTTTCAATTCTCTCAAAATGCATTCCATTTACATCATCTCCTGCATTATAAGAATCTTTAATATTATTTTTTGTTGCACAAAATTCCATACCGGCATGAATAAATGGAATACCCTGTGCAAATAAAGTAAAGGCAATCATCATTTTTTGTCGTTGCATTCTTAGTGCATTACTTTCACCATAGCAGCAATTATGCATCTTATCCCAACATGTTAAATTATCATGTGTTTCTAGTGCATTAACCGATTTAGTAGGACTGTCAAAACGCAAGTAATATGGATCACTTAAAGTATTAGCAGATAATACACTGCAAGCACTAAATGCTTTACTTAAATCACCTGTTAAATAGCCTTTATTAGAGCTTAGATATCCACCATCAACTCCACGTAATTCATCTCTGAAAGTATCATTAAAATGAGCAATATTATCCATCTGATACTGATTGAAAATTCTCGCTTTTTCTTCTGGTCCTAAAGCTGTTGGTAAATCCCAACCTTCACCATAAATCATGATATTACTTTTTAATTTTCTTAATTCTTTGTCGATAATATTCATTGTATCGACATCTAAAATCCCCATTAAGTCAAAACGATATCCGTCTACGTTATATAAATTTAATAATGTTTTTAAAGCCACTATAAACAAATGTTTTACCATTGGTTGTCTAGATTCTATATCATTACCACAATATGAACCATTACTTAATAAATCCCACTCCCCATAACGGAAATAATAATATGGCACCACATTTTCTAAAGGATTATTTGAAGAATCATACATGTGATTATATACAACATCTAGATTCACTCTGATACCTGCATCATGATATTCCTTCACTAATTTTTTAAATTCTATCATTCGTGAATAAGGATCTTTAGGGTTTAAAGAATAGGAACCTTCTAAAGCGATAAATTGTGCAGAATCATATCCCCAGTTATAGTTAGTTTTAGGATATATTTCATCCACTGTTGCATAATCTAAAACAGGTTGTAATTGAATATGAGTGATACCAAGAGAAGCAATATGATCCATTCCTGTAGGATAATCTCTATACTTTGTATTTTTTTCATATGCACCAACATATTTACTGGCATTTTTCATTCCACTTGTTTTAATACTGGAAATATCTCTTACATTGCATTCATAAATAATTGCATCACAAACATTATCAAAAGGTGGTAACTTGGCGTTATCACAAATTGATGTAATTTTCGTTGTATCAATTACAGCACTATGTCTACCATTAGCGTCACTGCTTAATCCATATGGATCGATTGTTTCAACAACTTCACCATTTCTTTCTACAAGATATGTATACTTTACGTCTTCTAAATCTTTATTGATACGGATACGGTAAACACCTTTATCTTCTCTTTTCATTTCATAGCATTCGCTATGTTCTAAATACAGCTTTAAAATAACGCTATTAGCTGTAGGCGCCCAAAGTGCAAAGTCGGTATATTCCTTATGATAGAAACTACCTAAATCTTCTTTATAATATGTAAATAAATCATTAAATTTTTGTTTATGTGTAATAAAACGGTAAATTAAAGGCACGTATTGCCCATGAAATTCTCTTAAGTAATATCTTTTGCCAACTTCTAGAGTAGTACCTACAGATAATGTATATACAACTCGCTGCTCAAAGTCTCTTCTATCCCTCACTTCACATGTAATGAGTTTATCTTCTTCATCAAGAATATAAAAACCAAAAGACTCTCCCCCGAAAAAATTTCGAGGGATAGAGACTAAGACCAGATTAAAATCATCTATATATGCTTTTATGGAAGGCATAAGACACCTTATTCAATATCAATTGGTTGAATATGCCAGATATCTTCTGCGTATTGGCGAATAGTTCTATCACTTGAGAAGTACCATGACTTAGCAATGTTGATTAAACATGTCTTAGCCCAGGCATTCTTGTCAGCATATCTTCTTTCAATTTCTGTATGAGCCTGCACATAAGAATCAAAATCAGCTAACACAAAGAATTCATCATTCTTAGTTAGAATTTCATCGTAAATAATACGGAAATCATCACCCCACGTGCCATCAATCAATGAATTCATTGCTTTATTGATTCTTTCATCGTTTACATAGTAATCCCAAGCTCTGTAATCGTTTCTGAAACGCGCAATTTCATCAACAGTCATACCGAAGATAACGTCATTTTCTCTACCAACTAAGCGGTCAATTTCGACTGTTGCACCATCTAATGTACCTAGTGTTACAGCACCATTCATCATGAACTTCATATTACCTGTACCACTTGCTTCTTTACCTGCAGTACTAATTTGTTCACTGACATCAGCACCACACATAAGAATTTCTGACATACTTACACAATAGTTAGGTAAGAAGACAACTTTAATCATTCCTCTTACGTCAGGATCGTTATTTACAACTTGACCGATACGGTTAATTAACTTGATAACTTTCTTAGCAAAAACATAAGCAGGAGCAGCTTTTGCAGCGAAAATATATGTATGAGGTGTCATTGTAAATGATGGATCACTCTTAATACGTTGATATAAATAAATGATATGTAATACATCTAAGAATTGTCTCTTATATGCATGAAGTCTCTTAGCCTGTACATCAAATACAGATGTTGGATCAACTACAATACCTGTTTCTTTTTTGATATAGTCTGCTAAGATTTCTTTTCTCTTTGCTTTAACTTCTAAGAATTCTCTTTGAACTTTTTCATCATCTACATATTGCAGCAAGTTATTTAATTCATTAAAGTTTGTTTCATAAGATGGCCCAATTAAATTATCAACCATTGTCTTTAATTCAGGATTGGCATACAAGAACCATCTACGTGGTGTAATACCATTAGTTTTATTAGAGAAACGTTCTGGCCAGATACGGTAGTAATCTCTGAATAAGTCATTTTTAAGAATTTCAGAGTGAATTTCCGCTACACCATTTACGCTGTGACTATAAATAACTGCAAGTCTAGCCATATGAACTACGCCATTACTGATTGGGCGAACTCTACCTACCATATAGAATTTATCCGGATATAGTCTAGAAATTAATGTTGATACACGATTATCAATTTCTTCGATAATCATATAAATACGTGGCAGCAATCTTCTAATATAGTCAATTGGCCAAGTTTCTAAGGCTTCCTGCATAACTGTATGGTTTGTATAAGAAATAGTATGTAATGTGATATTTTGCGCTTCTTCCCATGTATATTCATAGTCATCCATTAATACTCTCATTAATTCTGGAATAGCTAAAACTGGGTGAGTATCATTTAACTGAATAGATACTTTTTCACCTAAGTTTTGTAGTGTGCCATATTTTTTCATATGAGAAGTAATAATTGAGTTAATTCCAGCACATACAAAGAAATATTGTTGTTTTAAACGTAACATTTTTCCATCTTCTGTAGAATCATCTGGATATACATTTAAACAGATTTCACTTACATCAGCTAAGTATTTTCTAAAATCTACACCGGCAGGAATAATTTCTGACGGTTCAGCTGACCATAGACGTAGAGTATTAGTCATTTTTGTATTTGCACCAATCATAGGCATATCATAAGGAACAGCTAAAATATGTTGAGCATTAACATGTTCAAAATGTAATGTACCATCATGATCTGCATGCATTTCAATATCACCATAGAACTTAACATCTACAGCATGTTTTGGTTTACGAATTTCCCAGGCATTACCAATCTTCAGCCACATATCTGGAACTTCAATCTGGTTACCTTCTTCATCGATTTTTTGACGGAATAAACCATATTGATAACGAATACAGTTACCATTGATAGGATATTTCAAAGAAGCTGCACTATCCATAAAGCACGCAGCGAGTCTTCCAAGTCCCCCATTGCCTAGACCAGCATCGCTTTCGATATCTTCCAAATCCTCATAATCAATACCAAGATCTTTTAAACCTTCAACAACCATGTCATAAATACCAAGGTTCTTTAAGTTGCTCTTTAAACTCTTACCAAGTAAGAATTCCATTGAGAAATAATAAACTTGTTTTGCTTGTTGTTCGTCAACAGCTACTTTCGTATCCTTCCAGTTAATACTGGCATAGTCACGTGTCATTTCTCCCAAAGCCATATAGCGTTCTGTTGGGTGAGTCAATTCAACAGTTGTACCATATGTCTCTATCAGTCTTGTTTTAAACTCTTCTTTAAACTCTTCTTTATTCTTAAACATACAAAAATACCTTTCCTATTTATTTTACACGAAAACAGTATAAAAGAGGCTTTATGATTCGCACCATTAAGTCTCTTTTGTCTATTTATGCTGTTAATTTCTTCATTTGAGCTTCGTATTTCTTAGCTTTATCTAATGCATCCTCAGAACTTTCTCCCTTGATACAATAGTAAATTTTAATTTTTGGTTCTGTTCCACTAGGTCTAACTGCAATCCAAGAACCATCTTCCAAGAAATATTTAAGTACATTTGATTTAGTAAATCCTGTTAATGGTTTAACACCATTCTTGTCTCCTTCTTCAAATGTATCAAAGTCCTGATATTTAACTACTTTAACACCATTAATTTCTTGTAATTTTTCAGTTCTTAACCGTGTCATTATTTCTTTAATCTTGGCTGCACCACTCATTCCTTCTAATACGATAGAAGTTTGTGATTCGTTATAATAACCATGTTCCTTGTACGCATCTTCAAGAACATCACATAATGTCTTACCTTTTTCTGCATAGTAGCAAGCAGCTTCAGCTAACATTAAGCAAGCTTGTTGTGCATCTTTATCTCTTACAAATGGTTTAATTAATGAACCATAAGATTCTTCATAACCAAATACATATTCTTTTTCATGAGTTGTTTCGTATTTCGCTACTTTTTCACCAATAAACTTGAAACCTGTTAATGTCTTTTCTGTTTCAACACCATATTTTCTGGCAATCTTTTCACCTAAATCACTTGTAACAACAGTATTGAACATTACTGGATGAGGTGGCATTAAGTTCTTTTCTTTTAATGTAGATAAGATATATTCAATTAATACAGCACCACTCTGGTTTCCTGTAAGAATTGTATAGCCACCATTTTGTTTAACTCCAACCCCCATTCTATCTGCGTCTGGATCACACACCAAAATGATATCTGCATCTTCTTTTTTCGCATACTCTACAGCTAATTCATAAGCACCAGGTTGTTCTGGGTTTGGTGTAGGTGTATTTGAAAAATCAGGATCTGGTTCACATTGTTCTAATACAGGAGTAACATGATATCCACATTCTGTTAAAATTGTACGAACAGGAATATTACTTGTTCCATGTTCTGGTGAGAATACAATTTTAATTAAATCTCTATTTACATCTTTATTTAGTTGAATTGATTCAACTGCTTTAAAGTATTCTTTATCAATTTCTTCACCAACAACAGAAATCAAAGCTTTATTTTCTTCTGGCACATCCGCAAGTACACTTAATTCATCTTCTACAGCGTTTACTTTTGCTGTAACAGCATCGGCTAAATGAGGCACCAACTGGCATCCTTTTTCGTCATATAATTTATAACCGTTATATTCGCCAGGGTTATGTGATGCAGTAATCATAATTCCACCAAAACATCCCTTGAATCTTGTCAAGAATGAAAGTTCAGGTGTTGGTCTTAAACTCTCGAACACATAAACTCTAATACCATTTCTAGCAAGTACATTTGCTGAATCAAAAGCAAATTCTCTAGAGTGATGACGGTTATCATAACCAATCGCAATACCTTTGTTCATTGCTTCAGGTCCATTTTCTTTAATATATTCTGCAAATCCTTCTGTAGCTTTACGAATAGTATGGATATTAATACGGTTAGTACCTGCACCCATGACACCTCTCATACCGGCAGTACCAAATTCGATATTAGTATAGAACGCATCGTTGATTGCGTCTTCGCCCATACCTTCCATTTCTTTTCTTAAAGCCGCATCTAAATTAGGACTATTCATCCAACGTTCATAATTATTTCTAGCATTACTCATTTTTATACTTTCTCCTCATAAAAATAACTATATTAATTATAAAACAAAAGTAATGAAAGCGGTTACCAATTTAACGAATAACAGCAATAAACTAGCATTGCTTTCACAAAATAATATTATCATATCTTGCATATACTAAGATTTACCAAAACTATGTATATATTTATACTTATTCACATTTATTTTTTAAAATAAAAAGTAGTTATGATGTAAATTCTCAAAACTGAGTATTGTAATCTTAACTACTTTATTAACAAATCTTATTTACTAATAGATAATATTATATTCACTTTTTCAACTGTTAATCTTGTATATTTTGCAATTGTTTCAACAGGAATATTATCTTTTGACATTGCAAAAATCGTTTCTATCTTTTCATCGTGCTTTCCTTGTTCTAGGCCTTCATCATATCTTGTCTTGCCATATGCTTTCTCATTATATTCTGTTTCTAATATGGACATAACTGCACCTCTTTCTTTCATTAACAGTTCAT
>OIWM01001295.1_pt1 | contig 25404 bp, 36 predicted proteins | sample 1587451 | NCBI WGS metagenome assembly OIWM01 (sample SAMEA3888907, study PRJEB22519) | human gut metagenome | biome: human gut; feature: human-associated habitat; material: faeces | place: Denmark | collected 2011
ACAAATTTATTTTTTTACTTTATTTATGTAAATTAATAAGCGTGAACTTTAGTTTTTCCAAGAAATATAGACTTGTCATGATTTTGTAAGATTTGATCGCTACACTATTAATCGGGAGGTGATCAAATTGGAAATCGAAATCAAGCCTGAAGATCTATCTTTATTTTTAGAAAAAATTGGTCCTAATAATATTAATAGGATAGAAGTCTTTGGAATAAATGAAGATGGGTCAAGAGAAAAAATTGATCTATCTGAATATAGTTCGGCACAAAAAAAGAACCTGCCCTCGTCATGAAGGCAGGCTTTTTTACACAGTCAAAATAGTTTAATAGGTACTATAATTCAGTTGTTGTTTTTTTAGTGTTTCTGTCACTATTTCTTTCCCAAAATTCGATTACCGATTTCTGCCCAAACTTTTAAATATTCATTTAAGGCTTCTGTATCGAATTGAGGGAATGTTGGAATATCCGGTTTATCTTCTGGATCTTCCACTTCAATTGGTTTTGATTTAAATACATCAAATTCTACATACATTACATCTTTATCAATTGGATTCGAAGTGTATTGATATAGGTCGCATAATTCGGAACGATCCGCATTTAGATTGCCATCATTTGAGATCCAAGCAGCGATCCATTTAGGATAGCCTGTTTCTTCGATATATGTTCCAAACCAACTCTCCGATGCGTAAATTCCTACATAATATCCGCGCTCTTTGAAATATTCACAGAAGATTTTACAAGAACTGGTGCATCTATCTTTATTCATCACACCATTTTTGCCTTTGTAACCATCTGCATCTTCCATATCGAACCAGATACCAAGATCCGGCACGATATCATGTTCTTTTAATAAATTGTAAAGGAATCTAGCTTGTTCCAGTGCTTGCTCATCATTTAGCGCATAGTCATATAGATACACACCAAATGGAATGTTAGCTTTTCTACATTTTTCTACATTTTTTAAGAAGTATTTATCCTCATTCGTACCATATGCTGCACGAATGATTACAAATTCATACTTCGATACATCAAAGTCTCCTTGATGTTCCGAAATATCACAACCCCAATGTTTTACCTTTTCAGAGAAATCCGGTTTCTCCGGTTCTTCATCCGGTCTTTCTGGATCAACCGGAACAGATGGATTCTCTTCCTTTACTTCACTAAAAGTTGCCCATTGATCATCACTGCCTTCAGCTGGTCTAGCTTCGGTAGGTGATACTGCTGCAAAGACACGAATGCTTGGGTCTTTGTCATATTTCCATGAGATATAACGATGCCCAAATCCAACTAATTTGTAATCATACTGTTGGACTTCTCCTTTATACATTGCGCCAAAAGCAGGACCAGTTGGACTATCACGATGCACTGTGATTGGAATATCGTTTCTAAAAGTAGCAACGCCAATTTCAGGTATCAGCATGCTTGGATCATAACTATCGGATGCACTTCCACCACCACTGAAACATTTAGGTCTGAAGGCAGTAGCGAATGTAGCACTGTATGGAAGCCTTACGATGTTAAAAGCTCCACCAGCGCCTCCTTGGTTCTGGCCTAAGAAATTACCATATCCTCCACCTGCATCACTGTCAAAGATTGCAATATGAGAATAAGGAGTCGCAGAACATTCAAAGAACACTGCAATGTCTCCTGGTTGCATCACGCTGACTTCATCGCAGAAATTCAAGATACCATTCGATGCACGATTGTTCCAAATGTCTTTAACATAACCGGATGTTGAACAATGGATGCGACTGTATCCCAATCGTTCTAGATAGTACATTGCACCGTCCCAGCACTGGGCTCCATAATACCCATCTAGATCATAGGCACGTCCTAAGACTTGATTTTTAAATTCTTGATATGTCATAAATTCACCTACTTCATGCCAATCTGCTGAAAGATAAATCCAATAATGATACCTACGATCGTAGTTGCAATATATCCAACTATCTTTCGATACATTTCACCATCACGATCTTCCAAATTTTCAAGTCGCTCTCCCTGGTCCTTTTGCTCTTTATACATGTTCTCCATGTTTATAGCTAATTTTTCAATTGAAGCATTTAGAACTTTCAAGTTATCTACATTCTTTTCAAGTAATTCGATACGTGCATCTTGCCTTTTGTCATGCTCTTCAATACGCTTCGAGAATTCATTGTGTTCTCGAAGTGCTACGTAATTCTCCATGATTATTCCTCAACAGCTTTGTTAAAGCCTTTATTAAATCCATTGACTGCAGCTTCAATCAATGTTTCTAATTCTGTATGAGAAATACTGATGCCAGCTTCTTTTAATAATTGAGATGCACGATCTAGCGCTTTATCTAGTTTTTCTTCACCATGAATATTCTTATAAACCTGTTCAACATACTCTACAGTTGAATTGACGATATCCTTCTTTGTTTGATTATCAATATATTTGTTGTAAAGTTTCTTAATTTGATACCCAACAACTCCAGCAATCACCATCAATACAGTTCCAGCTAATTGCAATACTGCAGGCATTACTACTTCCATAATTTGTTCCATAATATTAAGCCTCTATTTTCTCAAAATAATTTCCAACTAAACTCGCACAAGATGCGTATAAGGGCTGTCCGCTGCCTCTGATGCATCTATAAATGATTCCATCTTCGATGTAGTATTTTCCGTTAGAAACAGTCATTGTTTGATCATAAGGGATAGGATCTTCTAATGTTCCTTCATGCTCAACGTCAATTCTTTCATATAAAGATGCCGTTTCAATTGATGGTGGTTGATTTTCAAGTACAACAGGAATGTCTTGACGTACTTTCCATAACTCACCTTGATATTCAATTCGGTTTTCTTTCCCTTGCTCATTTAACTTTGTCAATGGTTTACCTTTATAACTTTCCCAGGTTGGAAATACACTAATACAATTCAATGCTTGTTCATCGCTCATTAGCATTACTGCACAATTGATTGCATACTCTTTATCTGCCGTTAATTCAGCTACTGGTTCTTCAGCTTCAGGTTTTGAAAGAACAACACGATAGATTACTTTTTCTTCTTTATCAACCTTATAACCAAATTCATCAATGACTGTATATCCTTCATAAGAATCATCACCATACATAATTGGATCTTTATTTGTCGCAAAGGCATCCTGGATTGCTTCAATTTCTGATGCACATGTAAATGTGACATTCAATGTATCGTTGATTTCTTGAATTAACTCATTGCACAACGTAATATCCAATGATCCAATCTTGATATCTTTTGATGGTTCTATATATGTAGGATTGTCATCATAGATCTCTTCATTCATTTCTTTTTTCAATTCTTCACTCATGTTTTTTACCTCTTTTCTTTAAAATAAAAAGCATGAAAGAAGGTACTCAATCATGCTTTATGAACAACTTTTAACAGATTGGCTAAAAAGCCAAAAAATCTATCTGAAATATTCTACCTATACCAATTACTGCAATATCACGCATAATCAAATCATTCCAAATATTGGAAATTATGAAATAGAGCAATTGAACAATGATATTCTTCAGGAATTCATTTTAAATCAATTGGATCATGGTCGATGCGATGGTAAAGGTGGAATTTCTCAAAAATACGCACAAGATATCATTACTGTACTTAAATTAACACTTGGAAAAAGTGTTGAGATACAGTTACCCTACTAAGCGCCTAAGGAGGTAGAGATTTTCGAAAAATCAGATCAAGTAACATTGATTAATTCCCTCCAATCTAAAATTTGCAATAAAAACTTTGGAATACTTTTAGCAATTCACACTGGACTCCGAATCGGTGAACTGTGTGCTCTTAAATGGTCTGATATTAATTTCGATACACAACTTTTGCATATTAATAAAACGATGATACGAACATACACAAAGGAAGATGGATCAAAACTGAATATCACACCACCAAAGACACGATCTAGCATACGTACCATTCCATTAAACAAATGGATCATGCAGTATGCGGTTTTGTTAAAAGGAGAAAATGATGAATATATCATCACAGGCAAAGATAAATATATAGAGCCAAATAAATACAGGCTCTACTATAATAAACAGTTAAAAGAATTGGATCTTCCGCATCGTAAATTTCATTCATTGAGGCATACGTTTGCAACACGATGTATTGAATGTGGCTGTGACTATAAGAGCCTTTCTGAATTGTTAGGACATTCGAATGTATCTATTACAATGAATTTATATGTTCATCCACAACTTGAATTGAAACGTAAATGTGTTGAACTACTAGCAGATTACTATGAGCATTAGTATGTCCTTTACTGCGAATTCTACAGGTGGTAAATATAAGCATCAGCATGATTATGGACTACAATTTAGAGAGTATTACGGTTTAATCGGATCTAAAATTCTTGTGCAGAATGGTGATGATTGGGCGAATCCAACTAATGCAGGTTATCAAGTTTCAGAGACTTTTAGTAAAACATCTCATGAAAAAGAAACAACAAATGCTGATGTTTATGTTTCGTATGGTAAAACAAAAATAGCCGATAACATTATTCCTTATTTTTCAGTTTATATGTGGAAGAGAATTAGCTAACTCTCTTCCACATGTTAACAACGATATAAGGATTTTGAATGTTTATAGCATCGTTATTACAGTTTTCCCCACCATTCGTTGTCCCATAAGTGGCGTTTGTTCCTGATCCAATTTGTGATCTATCTCCAGCACCGGCAATCATTAAAGGGCCACCCATACCTGTATGTGTATGTTGTGGCAATTGAGATTCCAATAATTTAATTAAATAATTTCCACCTTTTGCCTCGGACGTAAAGGACATACCTAAGCGGTACGTCTAAACATATATACACCAATGCCAGGCATGATATTATCTGTATTTTCAGTTTTGCCAGATATCCCAATTTGAGATGCATTTGTTTCACTATCAGTTCGATCTGTCATTGACTGTAAATCCGATGATCCAATATAGAGTCGCATATTCTCAGGATAATTAGTTCCATTGTTGATTTCGCGATAATCCATGTACATTCGATTACCACTTGCAAAATGATTCCAATCCGCACCAAGAGTTCCTGGATTATGCTGATGCTTGTATTTTCCATATGTTCCTAGAGAAGTAAAGGACATACATTTAATTTAAGCTGTTCTACGCCATATATAACAAACTATGTATGGTTGTATATTATTGTGTGACTGACCACCGCCGGTAGTATTAGTATTTATACCTTGAGGGAATGATCCACCATTTTGGACATCATTGTTATAATCGCTTCTCAAACCGGTATTGTTGTGGGTATCAGCTACTACTACTTGTTCGTGAGAATGACTTGGAATTTGATCTATTGTTAAAGTCTCTTTGTATTTTCCACCGCTCGAAGAAGCAGTAAAGGACATACTTGTAGTACCATCATTTCCTTGACCGGCACCAATTAAAACTCGACCAGGCGCAAAAGCTTCCCAAGTTCCTCCAAACAAGGTTCCTGGATTGGTTGAAGCAGTGCTTATATAAATAGAGCCGACCGGATAAATTAAATCGACTAACTGTCTAGTTTTTCCTTTTGATTTAAATTTAAATAATGCCATAAGAATTTCCTCCTTTTAATAGGCAGAATAAAAGCCACTTTTTCAAGTGGCTAAACTTCTGTCATTGGTGCAGATACACCATTTAAAATGTTTGTGATTTTATCATTTAAGGCTTTACCTTGTGCAGCAGTCAGAGCGACTGTAGTGCTCGTTGAAGTCAATGTATTTGAAAGTGCTGGTTGAGGACCGGGATCACCTTGCGGACCTTGAGCACCTCGACTCGGTTTACCGGTATCAGTCGCACCCAAGTACCAGTTACCATTACTCCCTATCGTAGGAGTTGTACCGGCAGGACCTGTATTACCTTGCTTTCCTTGAGGCCCTTGAGAGCCAGTATCACCTTTTGCACCAGTAGAACCTTTGCTACCATTTTTGACATTGAATGTCTTTTTCGTACCATTTGATAATGTCACTGTAATTACATTAGTTCCACCGTCGGCTGTGGAAGTGGTAGTCTGTTCAACACTTGTTACAGAAACTCCATCTGTTCCTTTTGCACCAGTATTGCCTTGTGGCCCTTGCGGACCAACCACTTTGCCAAGATCTACACGTCTTGACATTGCCATCACCTCCTATTCGTCATAAGTTGCGATTAGATGGCCATTTTCATTGATTGATAAATCTGGAGTGATGCCATCTTTACCGGCTGGACCTTCGCCTTGAGCGCCTGTGTCTCCTTTGGCACCTTGAGCGCCACGACTTGGCTTTCCTAAATCAGTTGTTCCAACATACCAGTTACCATTTGAACCAATACTAGGAATTACTACACCTAAATCTACTTCTCTTGCCATTGCTTATACCCCCCCCGTTATGAATTATATACTGCGATTAAATGGCCTTCGTCATTGATATAGAACGATGGTGCATCTGCACCACCCATTTCTATCAATGTATTTAACTTTTCTATCAATTGCATCACGATATCTTGCTGATCTTCAGGAATTGATGTTTCAGGTTCCAAACCTTTCAATATTTCAGATTCAGCAATCGTTGTGTTCCATTCATTAGTTACATCTTCTTCGACAGATTTTTTGGCACACACAATAAATTGGATTGTGCCTGGAGTCTTCGCACATTTACGAGAAATCAACCAACTAAATGTGATCTCGTCTCCTTTTACCGATACATCATCACAGTAATATCTGTCTTTTTCTCCAGATGCATTTTGATAGTTTACAAAAATTACAAGACTTGAAAGATCTATATTGTCACCTACGATCTTTGGACATTTAAAATAGACCCTTTCGACATCTTCATCGGATTCAACACCTAAAATTTTATATGTATCCGGCACAGTGATTTCACGTGTTTCTGAATCGATCGTACAGTATTGAATCTCTTCTTGTTGAGTATCCAGGACAGCTAGTGCATCATCTAATGTTTTCATTGCACAATCACCTCCTGCTTGATTGATAATTTATTAGTCGCAAACTTTTGATCATTTGCAACGAAAGTCAGAAAGAATGATATCTTTCTTGAGTCGGTCACATTGTCTGGAACGATACATCGCTCATTGATGATTGGTACATACTCAATATCCGGCCCATCAATGAAGCATGCGACCTTCCGATATCCATTCAATTCTTCTGAAAAATTGAATTCAAATAATAGATATCCTTTGGATCCAGCGACAATGTTGCCATAATCACACTTTGGATCTTTTTCCAAAGTCTGACCACGTACATTAAATTTGAGAGTTCGCATATTTATTATGAACCCTCCACTTCGATCATGACATCAGTAGTACCATTCTTGATACCATTGATCAGATTTATTACTTCTGTTCTCAATGCATTCAATTCACTTGGAGTCACCAAATCCTCTGGATTGATATCACCAAATCGATTGATAATTTCCTCCATCTCTTGAATCTTAGCATTTGCTGTGCTAACTGCAGTGTTCGCTTTACTTGCGGCTGCATTTGCTGATGAAGCAGCGCTATTGGCAGAACTTGTAGCAGTTTGAGCAGCGCTCTTAATATCATTCAAGTCTTCTGTCGCATCGATACACTCTTGTGTCGCTTGTCTGACTTCAGACAATGCGACTTCATATGGATCGTCTTGTTGATGTGGTGCTTCAGTTACTTTAATTTGAAACGGAAAACTCCCCAGTCTATCTGAAGAACTAGCACTATTTTTAATTATCAATTGTCCATCGTATGTTCCAGGAGATGCAGTCACGTTTTCTGGGATTAAAAAAGAGACTACATTATCATCCGATATTGTACAGTCTCCCTTTACTTCTTTATCGTTCTTTGTTTCTAATTCATACGTGCAATTTTTATCTTGTACGTTTTCAGCAATCATAAATTCGGCATATCTAGAAGTATCATATTGCATACAATCTATGCTCAACGTTACCCCACGATTTAATAAGGATATATAGTTCATTTGCTTATGCACCTCCTATATTTCTACTTCAATCCAGCGAGCACCAATAACAATGCCGTTTTGCAAATCTAGCTCTAATACCTTCTTGGTACCACCAGAACCTTCAGCATAACATTTTGGTCTGAATAAGCCTCCATCTGGCCAGGATAGAGAAACGATATTAAACACCGCACCACCACCAGGATAAGCAGCTCCGCCTTGATTCTGCCCCATCCATTGGCCTTTGTAATACATAGCGACATGGCCATATCCTCCGCCATAGGCATTGGTCCATACGCCAATATCCCCATCTTGTGGCGATCCCGTAACAATGTCGTGGTTGTTCAACATTCCGTTTGAATATCTCTGTTCCCAAAGATCACGCGCGCCGCCCGTGGTAGTACAGTGTATCGGAGAATAGCCTAGCCATTGATCATAAAAAGCATATCCATCCCAACACTGTGCTCCGTAATACCCATCCACATCATGACCAGTACCATTATATGTGTTGACGAATATTTGAAATGACTGTGCCATCAGCTGACTCCTGTGACTAATCCTTTTTCAACAGTTAATGAGTTGGTCACTTGATAAGTTCCAGTCAAACCACCTTTACCATTAATTGTCAGAGCTGATGTCTTTAATTGAATCGAATTACCACTGTTATCACGTGTTAAGAATATACTACAATCATCTGCTCCGCTAAATGGAAGAATATTGATGGATCCTGAGCGATTATTCTGATTACCCCACATATTTATCAATGGTTTATTGTCAGTGCCTGAACCAACCGGTCCCACTGTTATACCAGATACAGAAAAGTTGCCATCCGTAGCTTGTGTTCCTAGGTATAGCCAATTACCAATACCTACATCTTTATAAGTGTTTAACACTCCTTTAAACGTACCATCGTTCATTACAAGCTCGCCGGTTTCCATGTCCAGATAGAATGTTCCGTTCAAATCTGAAAGAATACCGGTGATAATATAATCTGCATGAATAGAACGATAATCTATTGCTGTTCCCCAAGACCAATCACTACCATCTTCAGTTCTTTCCATTGCAAGCATTAGCCCTTGCGTTCCTAAGCACAATGCTCCATAAGAAGGAGACTCAGGATCTGTGTCTTGCATGAGAATTGCTTTAACTTCTGTTTTATTGGCTCTATCTTTTTGCGCCATCAAAATAGCATTGGCTGCACTGATTACCCCTTGAACCTTTTCTGCAATCACCGTGTTTGTTTCTACATTGATTACTTTCTCAACTGCATTTTTCACTGATGAAACATCATCAAAATAGTTATATGCTAACTCCCCAATTTCTACAGAATTTACTTTTTCTCGAATTGCATCCCAAACCAACCGCACAACTCTTGCATCTGATACCACATCAATTCTTTTATTTCTGCAGTGAACTGTATCCCCTAAACACACTTTTTCTAGTTCTTTTACATCTTCATATTCTTTAGAATTTTGCAAAAGAAAAACATTGATTTCCCCACTTACTGTAGGTGCATCAATGCCTAGTTCAAATTGTTCCTGTGCTGCAGTTGTTAATGCTGCATCCAGTACTTCTTGTGTATCACAAACAATAATACCGTTTGCTTCATCATCATCTTGTGCATCTTCACGCATTTTGATATCACTGAATTCCATTGCCTTTTTATGAATGATACGGTACTTATCAATATTTGGACTATCGACAACTCCATTATTGGTCATTGTATGACCATTGTAAGCTTTAGGCTTGATTCTTGTAACAATATCACGCATATCTGTATTAAGATGCATTCCATTCATGTTTTTTCCGTAACGAATTTCTACATTTCTATCAGATCCTACACGTTTGTTGACAGAAACATGAAAGTTATCAAAATAGATTTCTCCACCCCATCTGGATATAAAAGAGTTCTCATCAGAACCATTTAATGCTTCCATCAAATTTTTATCAATATAGTATGCGGTTGACAAACGTGAAATATCAGAAGATCCAGTATATTTTGGATTTGTAATTATTGAATCGAGAGCACCTTGTCCATTTGTATCTGTTGGCCTCTTATCATCTATCCAGCAATCATCCATGCTGTCATAGAAGATATGTTCTAAATCGCACGTTACACCTTTATTATCGTCAATATCATAATTAACAATCCTATAAAGCTGTTGTGTTCCATCAGATGCTGGAGCTTTAATAACTGCATCATCTGTGATCCATTTCCATCGTCCTTCTGAATCTATTGGATGTGACATTGAACCAATCCAATCTCCATTTAAAGTGGAATCCAACAGACACTCTGTAGGCAATAGAACGATATCGCCATTTTTTTTATAATCGGTATTTCCTTTTTTATACAGCTGAATCATGGATGTAACCACCTCCATCTAGGTTTTACTTTTAACGCAAAACCAGGAGTTATTGACACAGAGTTTATCCCAGTCTTTAGATATAAATCATCAAAATCACCTGTTGCCAAAGTATTGGATAGTTGTCCTGATTCTAGTACAACTTCTTGCTTTTCTGTATCAATGTAAATTGTTCCATCTACATTACATTTCAATTCCTTATCATTGATTGTTAAAGTACAGGATCCTGTTCCTTCTATCCTGTATACCGGTTCACACATACTATAGATATTGATTATTTGATTGTTTGATACTGATTCAAAGAAATCTCCACTTAGAAGATATACCCCAGGATCACAAGTAAATGTCAAACTAAATTCAATAGATATATCTGAATATCTTTCATAATCAGACACTTCTACTTTTTTAATTTGAAAATACCTTGTCTCCATTCCTTCCAATATCAATTTTTTAGATTGCATAAGCAAAGTTATGAACCTTTGATACTGTAGATCCACACTAACTTCATCAATTAGTGTAATATCACAATCCATAGAAATTATAGTATCACTATAAGTTCCATCACTTTCTATTAATGTTCCTCTTCTTCCTGGTATAGATGTCTGTGTATAGCTTGGTGATCCATATTGAATCACCGGATAGCTATCTATTACACGGACACCAAACGAAGCACTATATAATTGATCTGTTTGAAAACCATACTCTATCATTTATAGCGCCCCTTTCCTTTCTGATCACGACTTATTTTTTTAATCGTAGCTTTTGTTGTCTTATCTACAAGCACATCACTGTCTACAATGAATTGATTATTGATTACGATTGGTCCATCATCATCCGAAGGATTATCTGTATCTGTTGAAGTATCCACATAAGCAGATGCTGGATGATCATAAGCCCTACCTTTTGCAGAAGATACAAATCGAGAAGCGACCTCTTTCTTACTTGCATCAAATGCTGCTTGAGTTGATTTTGTAGCCGCCTTTTTGAGCTCTGGAGTTTTTTCCTCTAAACCAACAGCTTCACCTTCGACCCAGTTATATCCAATTTCTTTCTTGGCTCTTCTAGATGGAGATTTAATACCAAGCCAACCTTTTACCTTATCAAATGCGCCTTTTACGCATCCAACAGCTTTATCAATCAACCATTTGCCCATACTGGCAATACCGTTTCCAATACCTTTAATGATATTGATACCAACTTGTAACCAATCGATATTACCGATATAGTCAATCATATTGGCTACAACATCACCAAGCCCTGCAATCAAGGATGGTATTGCACTTAATATACCTTTTATCAATTCACCTAACAATTGCACTCCAGTTCTTAAAATACTTGGTAAATGTTGGATCAAAGAACCAATAAAATTAGCAATAATCGTTGGAACTTGTCGTACTAAATCTGGAATGCTATCAACGATCCCTTGCACCAGACTTAACAATAACTGCATACCAGAATCCCATAATTGTGGAAGATTACTAATAAGACCGTTAACAAAATTTGCTATAGCTTGAAATGCTAGAGGAATAAGTTCTGGTAATTTAGCTGATATACTATCAAACAATTGACTAATCAACTGGATACCGCCAGCGGCTATTTGATAGCCATTTTCTGCCAGTGTGGTCAAGAATTGTTGGATCACTAACAGTGCTGCATTTGCCAAAGATGGCAATGCCGCTGCAATCCCTTGAACTAACGATCCTAAAATCGTTGTCGCAGTATTGAAAATAGCAGGTAGTTGAGAGCTCATCCCATTCAATAGATTGGTGATAACTCCAGCCCCGGCTTCAAACATTCCTTCAAGTCCACCCTCTTCAAAAGCGCTTGAAAGAGTTGATAATGCTTCATTTGCAGCAGGCAATATACTGTTTGTCATCTCTTCCGAGATTGGCTTCATGATATCGCCAAGCAACTGCTGAGCATTATCTTTTAAAGTGGACATCTGCCCCTCAAAAGTCTTGGATTGTTTTTCCATTGACTGGAAATACTTTCCACCTTCAGAAGTTGCTCGTTCCATCGATGCGGTAATTTCATCGACAGACAACGTACCTTTAGAAATACGATCATACAAGCTTTCCATCGATTCGCCTGTACTCTCTGATATTTCTTGCAACGGGTTGAATCCAGCTTCAATCATCTGCTTGACATCTTCAAGCTGTACTTTACCAGCTGAGCTCATTTGTCCATATGCCATAGCAATACTAGATATCTTATCTGCAGATCCTTGAGAAATATCCCCAAGCATCATCATCTTGTCCATCGCTTCATCAGCAGTAAAACCATAGTTCATTAATAACTGAGTTGTATCCGCAAGTTGAGGCAGTTCAAATGGAGTTTCTGCTCCAACTTTTTTCAATCTTTCAATAACTTCACTTGCTTTTTCGGCTGAACCGGTCATAACTTCAAAAGAAGTCTGATAAGTTTCGATTGAAGCATTATATTTTATACCTACTGCAGCTAATCCGCCCATTGCAGTTGTAATGCCTGCAATAGCAGTAATGGAAGCTTTTGCAGCCGTTTTTGCCGCGCTGCTAACAGCTGAAAATCCTTTTTTTGATAAAGAACCTATCTCATTAAAGGAGTCTTTCCATCCTTTAGAAGATTTTTTACCTTGATCACTGACATCATCGGCAGTTTGTTTAGCTTCTTTCTCTGTCTTTTTTAATCCAGATTTTAATTCACTTTCATCTACAGACACACCAATCTTGATGCTTCCATCATTGTTTGCCAATTACCTCACCTGCCTTTGCCTGTGAGAGCAACTGGCACATGATGGCTCTATCTGCTCTGTTTTCCTTTATTCACTTTTATTTCAAATATTTGTTTACATTTTTTATTTTTACAACGTACTGTAATACCTTTGCACTCTGCTTGGTTTTGAATGATCATTGGCATCACATACCCACAATGAGGACATACAATCTTTTTTACTTCTTGCATTCTTCAATCCTCTTTTTGACATATTCTTTCATTTTTGCATTACGTCTTGCTAATTTAAGTTTAGAATCAACTTTGATTTGTTCTGACTTGATTGCGTATCTTTTTTTCATCGCTCGAACAAACTTTTTTTCTGATTTAGAAACATCTTTTAAATTAACAGTTCGCCAATACATAACTTTTGAAAGCAAATGTTCTTCATTCAAACTATTAAACATGGCCAAGAACTCCCACCAGTGAAGTTCTTGGTTTTTTGTTTTGTTCAAATTGATTCCATATTGACTTCTAAACGCCGCATAGATCATAGAAGCATCTTGATCAAAGTCATATGCTCGATTAGAGTTTCTTGACGGTCCTAATCCTTCATTATTTTCATTAATGCCACCTTTGAAAAAATAAAGGAACTGATTCATAGCTTCTTCTAAATCATCAGGGACATTGTTTTTATAGAAAATATTTAAGACTTCGAACATCTTTTGATCGTCCTCTTTATTCATAGAAAACAAATCAATTTCACAAAGCATAGATGCTCTATATCCCCAATCAATTGGCCATTCTTCACCATGAATGATTACAGTACGAGGTAATTCATCGATTAGGATATTTTCCATCAATGGATACGTTTTGTTGAAAACGGAGCGATTTTCTTTTGATCTGATTTGATTGCTTTCAAGAATTGATCATACATTTCTCTAGCGGCTAATAGATCTGTACAATCACCAATAACATCAACACCTGTAGTCGAAATGAAAAACCTTTTGATCATGTCTATTTGTTTTTCTAAGAAAACAAACATGCTGATTTCTTCATCTTCCATCTTATCAACGCTAGATTGAATGGCTTTTTCGTCTTCAGAAAGCACCTTTAATGCATCTTCATATTTTTTCGCATCTTTCATATCATACATATTGAAAGATATATTTTTTCCATTGATCTTTGTTTTCATATCTAAGCTCCTGCACTATACGTATATTCTGTTGGGTTGTCTCCAACTTTTCTAAATTCAACATCAATTGCAGCTGATTCTCCTGCATTTCCTCCTCCATCTGAATTAATGATGATTGAAACTTTACCTTTTTCACCTTTACCAGTCAAAAGACAGAAGTATACATAATCTGTAATAACTTTATTACCAGTCCCATACTTGATCGCATGACTGAAAATATAGTCTTGAACTTCATCTCCAATATAGCGATCTCCAGAAATTGTAAAAGATCTCTGGTTTCCAGTGCGTTGAGTTGACTGACCCGCACGAATATATGTCTTATCCACTGTGATAGGATTCATCTGTGCATCCAATCCTTCAATACCTAATTGGACTACATGATAATCTGTTTCTTTCACTGAAGCAGTTTCAGGTGTAGTATTGATTGCTAAAACAAAATCATCATTGGTTACCCATCCCTCAAAATCGGGATTAGGTGTATACCCTTGCATCAATTCACTTAATTTCATTACTTGTCCTCCTTGTCAAAATAAATAATTCGACATTGAATCTGATATCGTGCCAAACCTTCTTTGGGATTGATACCAGATAAGTTAGGCATGTTTTGCAGATTCTCCATTTTCTTGATTTGGCAACTCTCGCCAAAATCAGGGAAATTCTTTTTTTTGTTTTGTTCATCAATCCAATCCATAAAGGATTGAACAAAATTCATACATTCTAAATTCAGTGAATCTAGATCTGTTGAATAAGGTCGAATAAGTGTAATGGTAAACCCATACGCCTTTTCTGCCCCTTTAAAATACTTTTTGATTACTCTGTCTGAAAAGTCTGTGGTTATAGCAATTTGTCCCATTTCTTCAGATGAATAATTAAATCCAAGCGTTTGTTCTGTTAAATCATCAATTTCCTTTTTAATAAAAGAATGCACTGCATCATGTTTGGTCATCGTGATCTTCCTCTCAAATAATTTCGATAAGCTTCTAACAATTCATTTCCTCTTGCTACCATCATAGCTTCATTCCAGTGGCCGGTTGCTTTTGGATGTCTGAATTTCAAATATGTCAGTTTCCGTGTTGAAGGGACTTTCCCTACGTTCGGTCTTGACCAGAACCTTTCTCCATCTGTAAAGGCTCCTGTCTTGTATTTAGGATCTTCGTACAATTTACCTTCCCACTGATAATGAGCATATGGACTTTGATAGTGTATGATCCCTTTTTTCGCCTGCACATATGTTCTTACATTTTGTGCCAAAACCAAGTTATCTGCCGGTACATAAGGATCCATCAATCTTTCAGCTTCATTAGCTAAAAAGAGAAGGCCGTTGTCTCCTCCGGTCTTCTCTTCAATGATTGTATTCGTTGGCTTCAGCCATCTAAAGCTCCCACTCACATTTATCCTCCTAGCCGTATGTGCTTGCCAAAAAGATATCGTGTATTATCACTGATTGATGTTACCCTAAATGCATCTGGTTTATACTTGTGTAATAGTTGAGTTGCATTCATATCTTTTCCTATTTCGTCAATTACAGAGCCATACACAACGATATCATCAATTGATACATCTATATCCCCTTGAGGGATTCTCGCTGTATACGTGTTGCTTTTGGACACGTCTGTACCATTCTGAGAAATTGTTGTTTCGCATTTATAAAAACAATTAGAGATCACAGAACTTGTCCAAATTTCTTTTTTGTCTACAAGCTTTTTGTGAAACAACGTAATAGTATGCGTGTAATTTGGATTTGGCATTATAAACCTCTATACAACAATCCCGTACGACTCAAGTATTTATTGATGATATCGAAAACTTTGCGTTGTCTGACTTGCTCGGAATACATCTCTTTTTGTCCGGATAAATCAAAGCTAGCACTTTCACCATCATTTGAGTATGAAACAAGATTCCCAACAGATCCATCCGATGATATAGCTTGAACATACTTGGATTGATTGAATAAATACTCTGTCAACTCACATATACAATCCATCACATTTTCATTGATTAAAGACTTATCTTTTCGAATGCGATCAAAAGTAACATGATCCAGTTCACGTTCTGCCTGCCTTTCCCAATAGTAGAAATCTTTTTCTTCTACTATCGGATCTCGATAAGCTAGATACGTGTCTAAATAGTATGAATAATTAACATACATTATTGCATCAATCCAGCATCTTTTAGCGCTTGGATGATTGCATTGATTGCTACTTTATTAGCGTTTGCTAACGTTACGATAGCAGCTACCTCTGCTTGAGTATACGTTTCACTAGGAGCTGCAGCATCGGCAGCAGAAACAGGCGATACAGAAGTAGCCGGAGTGAATTCACTCTCCGGGATCTCCGGCTTGGTGTAATTGTCGGCAATATATTGGATGACCTCGGCATTTGTATCCCCGGGGATAGATGAAGCCGCACTGCCAAGCAGTTTGGCAGCAAGAGCTTTTAATGCATTAACATTAGACATAGATCATTCCTCCTTGTTAGGCAGCTTCTTTGACCAAGGTTACTGTTTTTGTTACTTCAGATGCATCGACCGCAATATCAATTGTCTGTGCAATGTATCCTTTCAATGTAACCTTTGCCTGGTAGTTACCTTTGCGTAAGTTGAATGTTGCCAATCCAGAAGCATCTGTTTTCAAGATGGCTCCGTTTAGATTTACTCTAGCATCTTTCAAGTTTCCGGTAGAGTCTTTTACAGTGATCTTAACTGCCTGAGTTGTAACAGGAGACGCTGGTTCAAGATAAGCGAAAGCACATCCTGTACGGTCTTCATTCAAGCGAGTTGCTGGATTTGGCAATGCCCATCCCATACGGAATACAACACGCAATGCAATCATATCCTGCTGTGCAAGGTTGTATACGATTTCCTTTGTCTGTGGATCCTGGATGATACCCTGATCTAAGATCTTAACTGTAACATCCTGACGAATTGCATATACTGCCTGAGTGAAGTCACCAGCAACCAACTGTGCAATATCAGCAAAGAAAGATCCGTTCTGAGGGAATGTCAATGGTGTTCCATCCAAAGAATACTGAACCGTGCTCTGTGGATCACGCATGAAGATTGGGTTTCCATTCGCATCTCTCAAACCACGTAATTTAGATTTAAAGTTCAATGGGGCAATAGCTCCTGAAACTCCATATCCATCATTTTCAACTTTAGAGAACACTCCATCTTCACCAAGGATCAGATCAAAATAATCTTTTCCTTCAGCTACTGGAACATTGTTTCCTGCCTGTCTTGCTAAAGTGATGATATCGTTCTGCCATTCTGCTGGCTTGTTATCACCAAAGATGATAGCAGCATCGACACGTTTACCAATGGCTTCATTAACACGTGGAGTAACTTCACCCATGATATCAAATTCTGCATCATCCAATACAGCTTCAGGAATTGGTACAATAACCGCCAACTCAGCTGCAGTGATAAATACGTTATCCCATGCCTGACGGCTTGTCTGTTTCATTCCTGTATCACCATTAACCCAGTAAGCTTCAGGTAAGAAATCCAATACACGGATACGTGTCTGATTGGATGTCATGTTTGGCAACTTACGTGCCATGCTCATGAACACTGACTGTTTTGGCGCATCTTGAAAGATATTCTGTACTACTTGTTCGCGGATAATCGCTTCCGCATCTTGTCTATTTACGATATTTACTGGCATTTATATTTCCTCCTTATAGTTTTCCAAACGCTGCTCTAAGAGCTTCATTTGCCTTATCCTTGCTTGTCTGTACATCATCCGGATTGGTTCTTGTTGAACCTACGACAAAAGGTGTTTTTCCAAAGTAATTTGCATTGTTTTCTTTTAGGTCCTTGACGATATTCTCACCATTTTTGATTTCCCCTTTGTCATCCAGTTCCAACTTGTCGACTCCCCCATATTTGTACAGCATATAGTCTCGGTCCTTGCAGTCGTCTCCCAACAATGAAAAGAACTTTTCCTTTTTGGACTTGTTCGTGTTGTCTTTCTGCAGACCTTCATATTTCTGTTTCCAGTTATCACGGTCCTGTTCGATAGATGCGAAATCACGCTTTTCTAAGTCGGCAATTTTTCCATTTGCCTCTTTTAGTTGTGTTGATTTCGCATTGTAATCTGATTTTGATACAAAATGTTTACCGATATAGGCTGTGATTCCTGATTCTTGTTCAGATGTCAATTCGACACCCATTTCTTTAATGTCGTCAATTAAACTCATTCTCTTCAATCTCCTTTTTATTCCGGGCGGTACCGGTACGATCTACACAATTTATTCTCTTGTGATTGAGTAAAGACCTTTTTCCGTCATATCCAGGACAAAATAAAAACGACCTAAACATTGCTTAGATCGTCTTTGATAAATTTAGGTAATTTTCTTTTGCTAGGCGGGTCTTTCACATACACCGTCTCCTTTCTTGTTTTTCCACAAAAAATGCAGGTATGGATTACTTTCTCCGCCCTGCAATATTGTTTTTGATCATAATAACTTGATTTGATTTCACTGTTCCAAATGTGATTGCACATAACTACACTTCTTACACTAAAAGAACACACTGTTTGAAGTGTGCTACTTTTCATTAAAATTCATCATTTCCCGCACGATTCCGTTCTGGATGATATCTTTTGTTAAATAGAAAAACAGCTAGTAAGGTTACATTTTGCTCATTTACATCTTCGCCTTTATCAATGTAATCAATGATGGCTTGTTGATCCTCTTCTGTATCAGCATAATTGAGTACCGCAAGAAAAAAATCTTTATTTTGACTAACTGTCCTTGCTTTTTCTACTAGCTTTTTTTCCAACTCTGTTAATTCTGACATCCTATCACTCTCCATCTTACTTATTATGAATAGTTTTTTTGATTCTAGTTTTACTAATAAAACGATATTCATCAAAATCAATGACTTCAAAAGTATAGAGATAATCTCCAATAGCCTTAGTTTTAATACCCGGTTTTAATTCTTCTCTTGTTAAGTTTGTATTTAACTGACTAACCACTCTTGCATATTCTCTTGTACCTAGTCTAATACTAGCATAATCTTTAGGCTTTTTTGCAAAAAACTGAATATCTAGTTTAAATTTGTTCTCTTTTTTAAAATACCTATCCACAATTTCCAACACTTTATCGGCGTAGGTGAAATCCTTCCCATAATTCGATGGGATTTTGAGTCCCATCTGCTTTAGCTTTGCTAGTGTAAAAGCTTCCGCCATAAATTCGTCGTATTTATTTTTACCTTCACTATGCTCATATGCTGAAATCCATCTTGATGAATCATCTTTAACATCTCTTCTGTATTGACTTCTAACCTTCTTAATTTCTTTCCAAAAATCACCATAAGATTCTACGCCATACTTCTCAAGATTGGCTTGCGCCAAACTGTGAGCAAACTCATGTATGACTGTATCCAGCTTATTAGTAGACAAATGCATTTTTCCACCCATATCAACAGAGCCTGCAGCATTAACTGCACCCGTCACAACTTCATATAATCTTGTGTCATACTCTTTTGATAACTTGATTATGAGTTTCTTTGCTTCCTGCCACTCTTCTTTTTCAAATATTTCCGAAAACTTAATTTCTTTTCCGTATTTGTTTATTGGAAGGCCGGAGGTATTGCTTCTTGCCGCCATTCATGCTTTACGTCTGTTTGTAAATTTTTTACTCTTAGCATTGTTATTTTGCTCAGGCAACATCTTATGATTTTTATTATCAGAATCATTAAGCAATCGAATTCGAGACGTATTATCCTTTGCGATAAACACTTCAGTTCGTTTTTTAACTTTTTTAGTAGGTATTTTTATTTTTCCTAATCCATCATTGAAGATACGTTCATTCTGTGTAGGAAGTCCCATCCTTTTGGTGAAATCCTTGTACCGTGATAGAGTGTTCTGATATCTAGCCTGTTTAAGGATCAACATATCCCTTGTTGCATCATCGGCATCTTCAAGCCCTCTTTCCAAAAGTCGGATATCCTGTCGATACTTTCTGGCAGTTCGTTCCAGATACCTTTGTTGCTGCAAAGCTTCATAGGTCGTGTATTCCTTGCCGTTGTAAAGTTTTTTCTTGTTTTCTTCAGCAATCATTTCTTTCAGTTCATCATCTGAATATGTTCTGACCGATACACCTGGAATAAACGGCCTGTAAGTGTGGTAGCAATTGGCTCCACAGAGTCCTGTAACAGAACCGAGGCCACACTTTGATACAAGTTCTTCTTTAGAAAAAACACGCCCCTGCCACACCTGGTGTGCTGGACGTGCCCCTACATGATAGGATATCTCAAAATAGTTTGTTCCAAGCTCCTGTGCTGTTTGCTCATTGATTCGCCCCTGTATCTGTCTGAATCCGGTTAACGTTGTAGTCCTCACATGAGATACCATACCTCTATGTGCTCCACTTTGAAAATCGATGATTCGCACTCCTGATGTTGTCATTTTATTAACAACTTTTTCTAGGACTTGTTCATAACTGAAAGCTCCACTGGATATTTCCAGGATTGCTTCATCCAATTGTGACTGATAAAACGACTGCAGTGTTGTTGGTATCATTTGACCGTTTGGTTGTTTCAATACAAACCCCAACGATCTAGACATTCCACCAATAGATTCAAAAACTTGATCATGAACACCGCTAACTAATTGTTGCAATTCAATATTGTCTTTATATGGCACTTGCTCTAAACCAACTGCTTTATACTCTCGATAGTGGCCATAATATTCTTTATAAGCCTCATCATCGAATACTTGATTCAGTTTGATTTCAGTGTTTTTTAAAGCTTCCTCGAAATACTTAGCTACATCTTCTTCAGCAACACCAAGAGCATGTAATCGATTCATCAAATAATCTGATGAAGCTGTAGAAAATCCGTTTTCTTTGATGAGATCCACCATCTTTTTCATGATCTTAATTTCTAGATCTGAAAAAAGCCTTGCCACATCATCCCCAAAATTTTCTATCTCACCATACTTTTTCATTAAGCACCTACATCATCAATCAAAGCGCTTTGTTCAGAGAATCCGATTGCTTCTTTTGCTTGCTCCTCTGTTTCTCCGTACCATTTCATTCTGTACTCCCAAAGTTGCATGGCCCCCATAGCCACATCAGAGCGATCTGTCTGTCTTTCTTTTTCGGTATCAACAACTAAGCTGTCATCCCAAATAAACGATGCTTTATGAGAGCCTTGAGGCACCAATTCATAAATCGTGCACCAAAGATCCATTGCATCGATATAATCTTCAAGTGCTTTCTGCAGTGCTTTCTGACAGTCAGAAACAAAGGTATATGATCTTTGCTTTGATGTTTTAACTTCTTCTGCGGTTTTTGCTTCATTATTTGGATCACTCAACGTTCCATATGCTAAACAGCAAGAAAACTCAACTCTACGTAGTTGTTGATTCAATCCATTGAAATAGGATGTATCACGTATATCTGGAGAAAATACGTCAATGAACGGTTTATCAACTGCTCCTTGTCCATATTCCAAAGCACGATATAATCTTTCATTTCCACCTGGATATACCAATTTATCCTGGCCTTTATCGTATTTCAAAAGGGATTCCCCTAAATGAACTGCAGTTTCTTTCGATTCAAACTCCCATGATATTTGAGAGTATCGATTGTCCGCTTCATGAATGAGCTCTGTTGCTCTTGAAAAACAAGATACACCTAAAGGGCTATCTGAATCTTTATTGTTTGCTAATGGTACTTTAAAGTAACCAACAGGAAGCTTTGAAACATTCTCTATATTGATTTCTTCCGCTAAATCAGACCATCTATCCGTAGATTCTAAACTGATTTCACTACCTAAAATACCCTCTGTGTCTGATTTAAAGGCACGATTTCGAATAGTTAGCTTAGTTCCTTCTAGCTTGTGATATTCAACCCTGGTATAGATTGAATTCGCTTTTCTGTACTGCTCAACAAAGCAGATACGTGTGATGTTTCCTGAATCATCAAATGCGATAGGGAAAAAGCTATCTGCTTGAACGATTTGTGTTGCTAATCCATTCTCAGTGACATAAGGTTTGAAAATAATTCCACCTTTTGCACAGGCAAGTTCTGTAAACTGCCTTAATTTTTGAATTTGCGTTTGGTAATGAGAATCTAAAAAAGTAGCCCTAGAGCTACCTGTTATTTTTGATTCCATTTCCAATGTGATTAAACGAGCCAACTCACTCGATATTGCAGAGGGAAGGCCCAAACTTTTTGTCTTATCATTGATCCAAGGCGCTCGATCTTTAAACATCAAAGACCACAGTTCTATTTGCCTTGATGTAATATCATTCATAGCAAATATAATCTGCTCGTCCTTTTCAAGTACCTTAGTCAATGCTTCATACATTTTAGAGTACCTCATTTACTACCTCCTATCCATATCGAATCAGTTTGCTGATTTCTCTTTCAAATGTGTATTCAAAGCTGTCCAAGCTGTCGATGTCTGTTGATCCATCATCCAGCCGAACATTCTTAGTTAATTCATCCGGGTCCCATACTGCCTGGCATAATGCATTTTCTAAACTTTGACAATTGCTGGCATCGTAAAAGAAACGGTGTTGAGCCATTAGGATTGCAGTTGCATTGATTCGGTCATTGATTGTTGTTTTCAATGCGTTTTCAACTCTGACCCATCCTAAGCCATGTTTTCTTAGACTACTTCTTATTCCAGCAATCAATGTTTGTTCAGCACTATCTGCATAAACCCTTGTTATAAATCCATATTGAGCTATGATTCTTTGACAAAAATCACAAAACATATTTCCTAACATTTCAGGATCTATCTCAATCGTATTACCAGACGCATCTTTACATCCAATCCACTCACTGGCTATGGCCACTACATGATTATATCCACGCGTAAGAGCAGTGGCTGTAAAGGAATGTCCAGAACCGGAACCACCAAAGTCAATTCCTAAATTCAAAAGCATGATATCTTTTACTTTTTCACTCATACGATAAGAATACTGTTTGGTTGATACATCATCTGCGAAATGTCGATAAATCAAACCTGAAGCAATCACACGCATTCCTTTGATATCTCGCATGTACCAAATACTGTTTGGATCGTATCGTCTTTCTATGGCTTTTAAACGTTCTGAAGTAATCGTTACATTGTCATAGATCGTACAGTGCATGTAATTGTACCCACCAGGGAACTCTCCAGCTTTTTGAAGATCTCTGTACTTGTCGATATACTCTGTGTAAATTGGATGCTTCGGGTTGTCTGGGTTCAGGTCCCAGAATATCTTTAACTTTTTTGCAGCAAGAAGTCGGTTATTTGCCTCCTTGATTGTGTTGTCATGATGCAGGTTGATCTCGGTAGCGATCCACATGCCGTAGGAGTTACCACGAATCTTTTTAAAGGAATCTTCTTTGGCTGCTCCTGCAAAGATCACAACTTTTTCAACGCCGCCTGTATCCGGCCCCTTGATAAAAAGAGCCTCATTGTCCTTGAATTTCCCCCAATGGCTTTGCCCTCTAAAGATGTTTTCCAATCCAAGGCCATTACATACCCCAATGTTTAGTTTTGCGTTACCAACTGTAGAACCTGTTGCTAAATGGATCTTATCAGGAGTTTTTTTCAATTCGTGAGCAAACGCAAACACGTTATCAACAGTCTTTCCGGCACGTACCGCGCCTTCGGCAACATTGAATTCACAATTGCTGCATTTGCGAATATAATCCTTATGCTTTTGAGAAAATTTATACTCAAGTCTTTTCTTCCGTTTGACCTGTGCCATATATCTCTTCCTCGATTCCGCTCATGTCTTCGATTTCCTGACCTTCGCCTGTGATTTTGCTCGTCTGTGCTTTCAATTGATTGATACGTGCTTTCTGTTCTTCTGTAGCAAGTTCCCAGTTCTTGTGCAGCAGTTCATCATACTGCTTGATCATCGATTCCAGTGTCTTCATAGCTCTGGACTGTGCTGACATGAAGTTTGCCTGTTTGTCCCATGCCTGTTGAACGTCATATGAGACTACATCATCACTTAGCATTGATACTTCCTTTGTCATATCTGCTTTGTCGTAAACATACATGATGTTTTGCGCTCTGACGATGGCTGCCATCTGCATCTGTATGTTTGCCCAGAGGATATCCAAAGGATCTTCAGGCATCTCACCGATGATCTGATTCACTTCTTCTGGAAGCCATTTTGAAAAGAACCCATGCTTTCTTGCTTTTTGATTTCCTGGAGGGCCACCCTTCGAATTCTTGTTTCCAGGTTGACCACCTCTTTTTTTGTGTGCACACTTTCTATCACTTTTTGTGTGCACACCTTTTTTGTTCCAGTGCCGGGTTTTCCATGACTTGACCGTGTTAAGGGAGACACCATACTTTTCTGCTATCTCTTTGTATTTCATTCCAGATTCATAGTCTTGCAAAGCATCTTCCCATAATTCGCTCAAGTCAATCCACCACCTCTATCCGTCGGTTTTGCAAAAGAAAAAGCCCCAGACTTCTTATCTGAGACTTCCTGATGATATTAATATATCACGAAATTTGGTACACAGTGGGAACTCTTTCACCGAATTATAATAACTTACATATCTCGCTTCTGACATGTTTCCACAGCCCTTTTCTTGAATATCCATACTTTTCTGCTACATCCCATGAATTCATGCTCCAGAAGTATAAATCGAAGAGAATGTTTTGGTCACGTAACGATAAAAGCTCAATGGGCTTGCACTCATTGAGTCTGCGTCTATAGTAATTAATTTCATTTTCTTTCAATGTGATTTCTTCCAGCATGGCCACAGGGCTTGTATAACCGCCATGAAATGAAGGCATAGGCTTGGATGATCTTTCTTGTTCCTTGGTCAATCTTGGCTTATTATGGCTTAATCCAAGAATCTGATGATTCATCTCTTCCAGTTCCATGTTTAATTCGATGATCTTATGGCAGCAGTAGTTAGCTAACTTCAAATCGTTTAGCAGTTGATTTACTTTTTGTTTGTCCATTTCCTATACCTCCAAACTTCATATATGACAGTTATCTAATTGATCGATAATGCGCTTCAAGCTTTTCATTCAGATTCTTGTTTATCTGCTTCAACCCATAATTTTCTCTATACAGCTCTTCATATCGATATTCTAGGTTTTTATGCTTGGCTTTCAATCGATTATGAGCTCTTAATAATCTTGTGTACTTGAACTCAGCCTCAGCTATTTTGTCAGACAATTCTCGTATCGTTTCATCTTTCGTCATCCTTTAACTCTCTTTCTGTTCCTGGCACACACTGAACCATCGATGTCCCATAT
>OIWM01001306.1_pt1 | contig 25303 bp, 23 predicted proteins | sample 1587451 | NCBI WGS metagenome assembly OIWM01 (sample SAMEA3888907, study PRJEB22519) | human gut metagenome | biome: human gut; feature: human-associated habitat; material: faeces | place: Denmark | collected 2011
GGATCATCAGCAGCAGGCCCTGAGAGGCCGTGTAGGTGGTGGTCAGCGCACCGGCGGCCAGGGAGCCATGGACGGTACCGGCGGCACCGGCCTCGGACTGCATCTCGACCACCTTGACGGTGTTGCCGAAGATGTTCTTCCGGCCTGCGGCGGACCACTGGTCAACGTTGTCTGCCATGGGGCTGGAGGGGGTGATGGGGTAGATGCCAGCGACCTCGGTAAAGGCATAGCTGACGTGGGCGGCAGCAGTATTGCCGTCCATAGTTTTGAATTTTCTAGCCAAAATGAAATACCTCCTGAAGGATTCAAATTTGTCGGTTTCTATAATAGCATTTTTCCGGCCGTTTGTAAAGCGAAGAATCCCCCGGAAATGAAAAATTTCTTTCAATTCCGCCGGGAAGTGAAAAATCCTGCCCATGGCGGCGGGAAAATCCCGGCGGAAAACGAAAATGGGATTGCCTTTTTCCTTAAAATAAGGTATTATGAATGGAAAGACACAGAAAAGGGAGTGGTCAGATGATCTGCAGTGTGCGGACGTTGGGCATCAGCGGCCTGCGGGGCAGCGCCGTAACGGCGGAGTGCTTCATTTCCAACGGCCTTCCGGGCTTCGATATTGTGGGCCTGCCGGATACGGCGGTGAAGGAGGCCCGGGAGCGGGTCCGGGCGGCCATCAAGACGGCGGGCATGAGCTTTCCGCCCAGCCGCATCACCGTGAATCTGGCACCGGCCAACCTGAAAAAGGCCGGGACCCATTACGATCTGCCTATTCTGCTGGGCATCCTGATCGCCAGCGGACAGGTCCGCCGCCCCCGGGGCAAGTGGGCTTTTCTGGGAGAGGTGAGCCTGGACGGCGGCGTGCGGCCGGTGTCCGGAGTCCTGCCCATGGTCCTCAGCGCCAAGGACAACGGCATCGAGGCCGTTTTTGTGCCGAAGGAGAATGCGGCGGAGGCAACCCTTGCCCACGGACCGGCCATTTACCCGGTGTGTACGGTCCGGGAACTGGCGGATATGCTCAACGGAGAGCGGGAACTGGTGGAGGAGCCCATCTGGGTCCCCACGCCGGAGGAGCGGACCCTGCCGGACTTCAAGGACGTGCTGGGGCAGGAGCAGGTGAAGCGGGCCTTGGAAATTGCCGCCGCAGGCGGCCACAATGTGTTGCTCATCGGCCCGCCGGGATCCGGCAAAAGTATGCTCAGCAAACGTTTGCCGTCTATTTTGCCGGATATGACCTGGGAAGAATCCCTGGAAGTGAGCCAGATCTATTCCGTGTTGGGCCTGCTGGATGCGAAAACGCCACTGGTCCGGTCCAGACCCTTCCGGTCGCCCCACCATACCATTTCCGCGGCGGGCCTCACCGGCGGCGGCAGTACCCCCCGGCCTGGTGAAATTTCCATGGCCCATAAAGGGGTGCTGTTCCTGGATGAAGTCCCGGAGTTCGGAAAGAATACTTTGGACCTGATGCGCCAGCCCTTGGAGGATGGGTGCGTGACCATTTCCCGGATGTCCGGCACTGTGACGTACCCGGCAGAATTTATGCTGGTGTGCGCCATGAATCCCTGCAAATGCGGCTATTACGGGGACCCCTCCGGCCGCTGCACCTGCTCGGAGAGCGCCGTGCGGGCCTACCGGAGCCGCATTTCCGGGCCGCTGCTGGACCGTATCGACATTGTGGTAGAGGTCCCGGCAGTGAAATTTGAGGAACTGCGGACCCGTGCGGAGGCGGAGCCCTCCGCCAAGGTCAAGGAGCGGGTGGACGCCGCCCGGAAAATTCAGAATGAACGCTACGGCGGCGGGCTGTGTAATGCACGGCTGGGGCCGGAGGAGCTGCGGCGGTATTGTATGCTGGATGAAGAATCCAATGCCCTGTTCCGCCGGGCTTACGATGCCCTGCACCTGACCGCCAGAAGCTATGACCGCATCGTGAAGGTGGCCCGGACCATTGCCGACCTGGCGGGCAGCGAGGACATTCGCCCAGCCCATCTGGCGGAGGCCCTGCGCTACCGGGCCCAGAATGTGGGAGAAGAATAAAAAGGAGTAAACGATATGAACGAGATGTTTTTGATGAAGCTGGGCGAGGTGGTGCTGAAGGGCGCCAACAAGCGGCAGTTTGAGAACCGTCTGCGGCACAACGTCCGTCGCCGGATGGAGCCCTTCGGCAATTTCGACGTATATATCCTCCAGTCCACCGTGTATATCCAGCCCATGGACGATCAGGCGGACCTGGACGGGGCCTGGGAGGCCTGCCACAACATTTTCGGCGTGGTGAGCCTGTGTCGCTGCCGTCCTTGTGAGAAAAATGTGGACGCCATTTATGATGCCGTGGAAGCCTATCTGGGGGACGACCTGGATATGGCGGAATCCTTCAAGGTGGAGTCCAAGCGGTCCGACAAGGCCTTCCCCCTGACCTCTATCGCCCTTTCCCAGGAGATCGGCGGGCGGCTGGCGGAGGCCCACCCCAACTGCCTGGTGGACGTGCACCATCCGGCTTATACCGTCTATGTGGAGGTCCGGGACCTGGCGGCTTACGTCCACGGTCCTGCGGAGCCGGGTGCTGGCGGCCTGCCCACCGGCGTAGGCGGACGGGGCATGTGCCTGCTGTCCGGCGGTATCGATTCTCCTGTGGCGGCCTATATGATGGCCCGCCGGGGCATGGAAATTGAGTGCGTCCACTTCTTCTCCTATCCCTATACCTCCCAGCTTGCCAAGGACAAGGTCCTGGAGTTGGCCCGGCTGGTGACGAAGTATTGCGGCCGGATGACTGTGAACGTGGTCCCCTTTACGGAAATTCAGGAGGCCATCCGGGACAACTGCCCGGAGGAATATTTCACCCTCATCATGCGCCGCTTTATGATGGAGATTTCCCAGCGCATCGGCCGGAATGACGGCTGCGGGGCACTCATTACCGGCGAAAATCTGGGCCAGGTGGCCAGTCAGACCATGGAGGCTATGGCCGTCACCGGGGCCGTGGTGGATATGCCCATTTTCATGCCGCTGGTGGGCATGGACAAGGAGCAGATCGTTACCATCGCCCGGCACATCGGCACCATGGACACGTCCATCCTGCCCTACGAGGACTGCTGCACGGTGTTCACCCCCAAGCATCCCAAGACCAAGCCCACCCTGGGCCAGGTGGAACACGCCGAGCGGAAGCTGGACCGGGAGGCCCTGATTCTGCGGGCCATCGAAGGTGTGGAGAAAGTGACGGTTCGCTATGCAGACGCCCCTTTGCTCTGAGGTCCTGACGGCCTTGCGGGGCCGGACCCTTTCCACGGCGGAAAGCCTCACCGGCGGCGGCATCGGCGCAGCGCTGACGGCCGTGCCGGGAGCCTCGGAGGTTTACCGGGGCGGGGGCATTTCCTACGTAAATGACGTAAAGCACCGGGTTCTCGGTGTTTCTGCGGAGGATTTGGAGACCCTCGGAGCCGTTTCCGAGCCGGTGGCCCGGCAGATGGCGGCGGGGGCGAGAAGAATTACCGGCAGCGACGTGGCGGTCAGCGTCACGGGCCTGGCCGGTCCCGGCGGGGATGAATTCGGCCATAGCGTGGGCACGGTGTTCATCGGCTATGCCGACGAGCGGAAAAATTTTGCAAGGGAATACCACTTTGACGGGGACCGGGAAGCGGTCCGCAGCCAGACCGTCCGGGCGGCCCTGGAACTGGTGCTGGCAGAAAACGGAGCGGAATGATGTATCGCATTTTTGTAGTTGAGGACGATCCGGGCATTGCCGGGGCCGTCTGCGCCCAGGGAAAAAACTGGGGCCTGGAAATGCGGGCCTGCGAGGATTTCCGGAATGTCATGGGGAGTTTTCGGCCTTTTCGCCCCATCTGGTTCTGATGGACATTGGCCTGCCCTTCTATAACGGATATTACTGGTGCCAGGAGATTCGGAAGGTGTCCAGCCTGCCGGTGATTTTTCTGTCCTCGGCGTCGGACAATATGAACATCATTATGGCCATGAATATGGGCGGGGACGATTTTATCCCGAAGCCCTTTGACCTGACGGTGCTCATTGCCAAAATCCAGGCCATGCTCCGCCGGGCTTACGATTTCGGCGGCAGTCTGCCGGTGCTGGAACACCGGGGGGCCATGCTCTCCACCGGGGACCACACCCTGACTTACGGGGAGGCCAAGCTGGAACTTTCCAAGAACGAATACGGAATCTTGCTGACCCTGATGGAAAACAAGGGCAAAGTCGTCAGCCGGGAGAAGCTTATGGAGCGGCTGTGGGAAACGGACAGCTTCGTGGACGAGAACACCCTGACGGTGAACGTGAACCGGCTCCGGAAGAAACTGGAAGGCATCGGCCTGACGGATTTCATTGCCACGAAATTCGGCGTGGGCTATCTGGTGGGGTGAGATCATGAACGGGTTTCTGCGGGCTTACCTGCGGCAGAAAAAGAACGGAATACTGGCCTTTTTCCTCTGCTGCGGCATCTTTGCGCTGTGCTTTTACCTCTACGACCTGCCCTTGGCGGCAGTGCTGTACCCGGCGGGATTGACGGGGCTGCTGCTTTTTGGCTTCCTGACGGCGGACCTCTGCAAATGTTGGAAGCATTACCGGCTCTTGCAGGAGTTGGCCAAGCTGCCGGGACCTCTGATGGAGCATTTTCCGGAGGAGATTTTTCCGGGGGAGGAGCAGTACCGGGCCATGATCGAAAAACTCCGCCGGGAACAGGCGGAGGACCGGGCGGAACTGGAACGGCGCTATCAGGACCGGATGGATTACTATACCCTCTGGGTCCACCAGATCAAGGTCCCCATTGCGTCCATGGACCTGCAGCTGCAAAGCGCCGATTCGGACCTGTCCCGGAGCTTGTCGGAGGACCTGCAGCGCATCGAGCAGTACACCCAAATGGTCCTGGTGTACCTGCGGCTGGACTCGGACACCTCCGATTATGTGCTGCGGGAGCAGGAACTGGACGGAATTCTGCGCACCTGCGTGAAAAAATTCTCCACCCAGTTCATCCGGCGGCACCTGAGCCTTACCTACGCGCCGGTGCATACAAAAGTGCTCACCGACGGCAAATGGCTGGCCTTCGTCATTGAACAGCTGCTTTCCAACGCCGTGAAGTACACGAAAACCGGCGGCGTGGAGATTTTTATGGCCCAGCCGGGGGTGCTGTGCATCCGGGATTCCGGCGTGGGCATCCGGCCGGAGGACCTGCCCCGAATTTTCGAGCGGGGCTACACGGGCACCAACGGCCGGGCGGAGCAGCGGTCCAGCGGCATCGGATTATATCTCTGCAAGCGGGTCTGCCATAATCTGAACCACGGCCTCCGGGTGGAGTCCGTGTCCGGCCAGGGAACGGCGGTCTATCTGGACCTGCGGCGGGAAAATTCCCGGCCGGAGTAAAAACGAACAACAATGTAAGATTTGCCGGAGGAAATGTAAGGGGAATCCCATGCGAAGCATTTCCTCCGGTGTTATAATTTCCTCAGAAATTCCAAGGAGGAAACAAAGTATGGCAATTCTGGAAGTAACGGACCTGAAAAAGGTCTATACCACCCGGCTGGGGGGCCAGCAGGTGGAAGCACTGAAAAACGTGAGCTTTTCCGTGGAACAGGGGGAATATGTGGCGGTGATGGGCGAGTCCGGCTCCGGCAAGACAACCCTGTTGAACATTCTGGCAGCGCTGGACAGCCCCACCGCCGGCAGCGTGAAGCTGGACGGGCAGGACTTGACGAAAATTCCGCAGAAGGACCTGGCGGCCTTCCGCCGGGACCACCTGGGCTTTGTGTTCCAGGACTTCAATCTGCTGGATACCTTCACCATTGAGGACAATATCTATCTGCCGTTGGTGTTGGCGGGAAAGTCCTACCGGGAAATGCGGGAGCGGCTGACCCCCATCGCCCAGGAATTGGGCATCGGGGCTATCCTGAAAAAGTACCCTTACGAAGTCTCCGGCGGACAGAAGCAGCGCTCCGCCGTGGCCCGGGCCATCATTACCAATCCACGACTGCTGCTGGCCGACGAACCCACCGGCGCACTGGATTCCAAGGCTACCGATGAACTGCTGCGGCTTTTTGACGATGTGAACCGGGTGGGCCACACCATTATTATGGTGACGCACTCGGTGAAGGCCGCCAGTCACGCCGGGCGGGTGCTGTTCATCCGGGACGGCGAGGTGTTCCACCAGTTGTACCGGGGAGAGAACACCACGGAGCAGATGTACCAGCGGATCACAGACACCCTGACGGTGCTGACGACGGACGGTGAGCGGAAATGAAAACAGGCTTCTATCCCGGCTTCGCCTTCAGCGGTATCCGGAAAAATAAGCGGCTGTATGTGCCGTATCTGCTCACCTGCATTGGTGCGGTAATGATGTTTTACATTTTGAACTCCCTGTCCCGGTTTATGATCACCAGCGGCAGCTTCGGCGGCGGGACCACCGGGTCACTGCTGGAACTGGGCACCTGGGTCATGGGATTCTTTTCCCTTATCTTCCTGTTTTATACCAATTCTTTCCTGATTCGTCGCCGGAAGAAGGAATTCGGCCTGTATAATGTCCTGGGCATGGGCAAGGGAAACATTGCCCGTATCCTGCTCTGGGAGACGGTCATTCTGCTGGCAGTATCGTTGGCTGCCGGGCTTGGTCTGGGCGTTGCTCTGAGCAAGCTGTTTGAATTGGGCCTGGGTCGCATCATCCGGATGGAGAATCTGGACCATGTGCTGCGGGTGGACGGGAGAGGCGTCCTGCACACCATGGTGATCTACGGCGTGATTTTCTTCCTGATCTATCTGAATAGCCTCCGGCAAATTCATTTTGGTTCCCCGGTGGAACTGCTCCGGGGGGAGAATCTGGGGGAAAAGCCTCCCAAGGCCAACTGGCTGGTGGCCTTGCTGGGCGTGGTTCTACTGGCGGCGGCCTACCATTTGGCTGTGACCATCGAGGACCCCATTCTGGCCATGATCTGGTTCTTTGTGGCGGTGCTGCTGGTCATTGCGGCTACCTACCTGCTGTTCATAGCCGGGTCCGTGACCTTGTGCCGTCTGCTGCAAAAGTGCAAGGGTTACTATTATCAGTCCCGCCACTTCGTCTCCGTGTCCTCCATGGCCTACCGGATGAAGCGCAACGGTGCAGGCCTGGCTTCCATCTGTATTCTGGCCACTATGGTGCTGGTCATTGCCTCCACCACCGTCTCCTTGTACAGCGGCATCGAACAGAATCTCGCGGAGCGCTATCCCCGGGAGTTGAATATTGGACTGGTCAATTATGAGCCGGGGACCGAGGAAGACCTGCGGCGGGAGCAGGAGATGCTCCGTTCTGCCGTCATGGGGCAACTGGAAAAACGGGGCCTGAAGCCTGAAAATATCATGGAATACCGGGCCAGCTCCACTACCGGCGTGTTCCGGGACAAGACGTTCCTGCTCAACGAGCCGGATACGTTTTCCAATGCGGCCATTACAGGTACTCTGACGCTGATGTCGCTGGACGATTACAACAGCCTGACCGGTTCTCAGGAGACCTTGAAGTCCGGGGAGGCCCTCATCAAGAATTACCGCATGGACTACCAGCCCTCTGAGCTGACCGTGGCGGGCCATACCTACGCCCTGCGCCGTCTGCCGGACGGCCAGATCGGTGGAGGAGAGTCCCTTACTTATCTGGTGGGGACCGTGTATCTTGTCGTGCCGGACTATGAAGAAGCGGCACGGGACCTGCACCAGGCGCAGAGGGAGGCGGATACCGGTCTGACCGGCTTGCGCTGGCACTTCAATTTTGACCTGGATGCCTCCGAGGAGGAGCGGAATGCGGTTATGAGCGATGCGGTCCATGCGTTCCGGGAGGATGAAAGCATCCGTAACTCCGGCTGCTCCGTCACCGTGGACAGCCGGGAGGCCAACCGGCAGGATTATTACGGCCTGTACGGCGGATTGCTGTTTCTGGGAGCCGTGCTGAGCGTGGTGTTCACGGCAGCGGCGGTGCTGATCATCTATTATAAGCAACTTTGCGAGGGCTACGAGGACCAGGCCCGGTTCTCTATCATGCGGAAAGTGGGCATGACGGACCGGGAGATCCGCCGGTCGGTGAATTCCCAGATGCTGACGGTGTTCTTCCTGCCGCTGGTGGCGGCGGGGGTCCATCTGGCCTTTGCCTTCCCCATGCTGACCAAGATCCTGGCACTGCTGAATATGACGGACCGGAATTGGTTGCTGCTGATGACGGCGGCCAGCTTCCTGGTGTTTGGATTGTTCTACTTGGTGGTGTACCGCCTGACCTCCAACACCTATTATAAGATCGTTGTGAGCCGGCCCGAGCAGGAATAAAAACAACGCCCCCGGCAGGAATTTTCCCGCCGGGGGTAGGTCTTATTGGCCAAGCTGACTTTTCAGGGCTTCCAGAAGCGGTGCATACTGCGCTTCGGTATTGTCAGAGAGCACGACATAGCCGCTACCCTCCGGCTGCTCCGGGAAAAAGGAGCGTACATCTGAAAGCCAGATTACAAGAATTTTGGCATCCGGGGAAAGATAGTACAGGGTATCCTTGCTGCTGACGAAGAAGAACTCCGAATCCGGGTAGGATGCGAATAGATAGGAAGAGGCAATCAGCCGGTCGTTGAGGAAAATACCGTCCTTAGCTCCGTCACGGAATGCCGGACGCAGACTGGGCTCACCCTGCATCAGTAGCGTCTTTCGGGAAACCAGAAGTCCGGTAATCCGCACGGAGCAGGGGACCTCGGTGCCGTCGGAGCACACCAGACGAGCCGAATGGGTTTCGTGGATGTAGGTCTCTTTGGGAAAGACCCATCGATCCAGCAGGAAGAAAAGGCCTACACCAACCAATAGGATAACAACCAGACAGAAAATGCGTTTTGCCTTCATGCGGGATACCTCCTTTGCAATTAAGCAAATAAAATATATTTGAAGTACTACAGCCGAAGTTGCATACCTATATGTGCTATCACAGAATATGATAGCGTTTGCTTTTGGTAGTTATGCACTTTATCTGGAAGCATCGTATCATGAAAAATAGCTAATGTCAATAGTAAACACAAAATAGAATCGACAAACTCTAAAAAGAGATAATGCTATAAAGAAAATTGAAAATACGGTCTTATATTAAAATAGAACGTTGTAACACAAAAAGGAAAAGCGGCAGGTTTCGTTCTTGAAACCTGCCGCTTTTGGAGCTGGAAACGTGACTTGAACACGCGACCTGCTGATTACGAATCAGCTGCTCTACCGACTGAGCTATTCCAGCAAAGGCACGGTCCTTATTATATAGGCTTTCTTCGAAAATGTCAACTGCTTTTTCTTTTGAATCGCATCTTGCAAAACCAGGAGAAAATGATATACTATACTCGAATTTGATAGGGAGCGTGATAGATGTGAGAAAACTCCTGCGCTACATGAAGGGCTTCGGCAAGGAATGCGTACTGGGGCCGCTGTTCAAGCTGTTGGAAGCCACCTTTGAGCTTTTGGTGCCGCTGGTGGTGGCCAACATCGTGGACAAGGGCATCGCAAACGGGGATACCCCCTACATTATCAAGATGTGTCTCGTGATGGTGCTGCTGGGCGTTGTGGGCCTGGCCAGCAGCGTGACGGCACAATATTTTTCTGCCCGTGCGGCGGTGGGATTTGCTTCCCGGCTGCGTCATGCGGTCATGCAGCGGACCCTGCGGCTGGGCTACGGAGAAATCGACCGGCTGGGCACTTCCACGCTGGTAACTCGGATGACCTCCGACATCAATCAGGTCCAGAACGGCGTGAACCTGACCCTGCGGCTGCTGCTCCGGTCCCCCTTCGTGGTGTTCGGCGCTATGGTCATGGCCTTTACCATCGATACCCAGGCGGCGCTAGTGTTCGCCGGGGTCATTCCCATTCTGTGCATCGTGGTGTTCGGCATCATGCTCATCACCATGCCCATGTACAAGCGGGTCCAGCAGCGGCTGGACGGCGTGACCGGCAAAGCCCGGCAGAATCTCTCCGGTGTCCGTGTGCTGCGGGCATTCAATATGGAAAAGAGCCAGATTCAGGGCTTTGACGACAGCACGGCGGCCCTGACTGCCAGCCAGATGTCTGCCGGATGGGTGTCCGGCCTGCTGAACCCGCTGACCTTCGTCATTGTGAACCTGGCGGTCATCGTGCTCATTCGGGTGGGGGCCGTGAAGGTGGACGGCGGCGTGCTGACCCAGGGCCTGGTCATCGCGCTTTACAATTATATGTCCCAGATTCTGGTGGAGCTGATCAAGATGGCAAATCTGATCATCACCATCACCAAGGCCGCCGCACCCACGGCGGAGAATGGCGCGCTGACCATCACAAACGGTCTGCATAAGACCTATTCCTTTGACCTCTCGACGCTGCTGCCGAGTCTGACCGCTCCCGGCGAGTACGGCGCAATCAGCTATGGCAAGCCGGTTACCGATCTGGGTGTTGGCTCTTTTGTCACCCTTGTAAACGGCAGGACCGGCGCGCTGACGCTGGAAGTTGCCGACAGGAGCAGCACGGACGAAGGACAATTCGGCACGATCACCGTTGCAGTTACCACGGCAAACTATGCGGATATCACCCTGACCATCAATGTCAGCGCGGTGAATAAGACTGTCCCGGTGCCGGACGGCGAAGTGAGCGCAAGCAGCATCACCTACGGTCAGACGCTGAACGACAGCACCATCACGGGCAAGATGAAGGATCCTGCCACCGGAGCGGAGGTCACGGGTACATTCGCGTGGAAGAACGGCGCGGTCAAGCCCATCGCAGGCGGCTATAGAGCCGAATGGACATTCACGCCGGACGCGCCGGAATACGCAGCAGCGACCGGCATCGCGTCCGTCAAGGTCAACCGCAAGAATATCACGGGTGCAGCGGTCACGCTGAAGAGGGACAGCGTCGTGTACGACGGAACAGAGAAAAGCCCCGAGCTGGAAAGTGTTGTTCTGGACGGCGTAACGCTGGTAAATGGCCAGAATTACGATTACGTCTATGTCTATGCGCACGGGACAGATGTCGGCCAATACGGTCTTACCGTCGTCGGCTATAATAACTACGAAGGTGAAGCAACGGCCTATTTCTCGATCACGCCGAGAACCGTGACCGCCCCGACCGTTACGGTCAGCGGCGCGCCGTTTGTCTATACCGGCAGCGCCATCATGCCGGAGGTCACCGTCACAGACGACCTCGGCCATGTCATCGACCCGAAGGAGTACAGCGTTTCCTATAAGGACAACACCAACGCCGGTACCGCGACGATCACCGTCACGGATAACGACGGCGGCAACTACACAGTCAGCGGCACAACGACCTTCGAGATCGACAAGCCCATGCAGACTGTCGCGGCGGGGAACGTCTCCGGTGTGTACGGCGAGACGGATAAGGCTGTCGCCGTCACCGCCGCCATCGGCGATGTGACGTTCGTCTCCTCGGATGAGAGCATCGTCACGGTGAACGCTGCGGGCGTGCTCGCATTCCATAAGTCCGGCACGGCGGAGATCACCGTCCGCGCCGCGGGAGACGCGAACCACTACGGCGCGCAGACGAAAATCACCGTCACCGTGGCGAAAGCGCCGGTCACCATCCGCGCCAACGACAAGGCCGTTTACCGCGGCCTCGCCGCGCCGAGTCTTGCCGATCCGAAGGCCGGTACGGACTACACCGTCACCGGACTGCTTGGCAGCGACACGCTCTCCGGCATCACGGTGCGTCTCGTGTATGCCCAGACGCCGAACACGGCGCGCGTCGGTACGACCGAGATCGTCCTGACCGTTACGGGCGAGGACGCGCGCTACGCCGTCACAGCCGAAAACGGTACGCTCACCGTTTCCAACCGGTCCTTTGATACGATTGTGGAGCCGTCGGAGAACGGCGACATCACCTCCGACACCGGCAAGAGCACCGCGGAAGGCGGCGACCAGACATGGCGCATCACGCCTAAGCCGGGCTATGCCACGGCGGACGTGATCGTTGACGGGAAGCACGTCGGCCCCGTGAACGAATGGACATTCAAAAATGTCCGTGAAAAGCACACGATCGAAGCGGTGTTTATGCCGATTGCGGGCAACCCCCAGAACGGCGTGAACGTCGGTAACTGAGCGGAAGCGCAAAGGAGGACAATGCCATGAAAAACAAAACGATGAAGCGCATTCTCCCGGCGCTGTTGCTCGCGGCGCTGGTGCTGGGCATGACGGGCTGCGGTCAGACGCAGAGCGAGCCGGACGTCCCCGCTATGGCGGAGACGACGGCTGCCCCGACGTCCGACCCTGTCACGCTCCTCGAGCCGGTGGACCGGCAGGCGGAGCTCAAGGCCGCGGCGGGGAAGAACGAGGACGCCAAGGCGTGGCTGTGTATCCCCGGCGCGGAGGTGGACGACGCCGTTATGCAGACGGAGAACAACGCATACTATCTCTATCTCGATGAGACGGAGACGTATTCCACCTGGGGCTGCTACTACGCCGACTGCCGCGACACACTCGAGAGCCGCGAAAAGCTCGCGGAAAATACCGTCGTCTACGGCCATGCCGCGAGCGACTGCGACAAGGACGGCCCCAAGTTCACCAAGCTCTTCCGGTATATGGACGCCGGATATGTGCAGGAAAATCCGTATATCTACCTCTCCGTGGACGGCGAGGACATGATCTTCCAGATCACGGCGGTGTTCGTGACAGATACGGAGTTTGACTACATCCGCCCCGAATTCGAGACGGAAAAGGAGCGGACGGAGTATCTCGAAACGGTGGCGCGGAAGAATCTCTTCGCCATCGACGGCGCGGCTATCGAGGACGGGGATAAGCTTCTGACGCTCTCGACGTGCTGCACGCTGTACGACAAGGACGGCACCGGCGATCAGCGCCTTGTGGTCGTAGCCAAGCTCCTCCCCGCCGCGGCGGAAGAAGCCCCCTACGCCGTGCAGGACGCAAAATCCCCGGAGCTGCCGGAAGATAAATAACGGAAAAGAGCCAACGGAAAATTCCCGTTGGCTCTTTTGCAGCCTGCCAAAAGCACCCGTTCAGTAAATCCGCTGGACAGGTGCTTTTTCTCGTCCTGCGCATGTCGTGCGGAACCTACGATTTTATTAAAGTTGTTTCTCTGCTTTTCCCTTTGCCCGAAACATGATTACAATATGTGCAGACCAAAAAGGAAAGTGGGCGAAATTACCAATGGAACAAAAAAGAATTACCGAAGAAGCGATACAGGCCTTTCGCCAATATCTGATCCGGGACGAAAAGAGCGCGGTCACCGTGGAGAAATACCTCCGGGACATCCGTGCTTTTCAAGCCTTTATCGGAGAAACGCCAGTAGAGAAGGAGCTGGTTATCCATTACAAAAACCATCTGCTGGAAGAAAGCTATGCGGTGCGGTCCATCAATTCCATGCTGGCCAGCGTGAACAGCTTCCTGATTTTTATGGATTGGCCGGACTGCAAGGTGAAATCCCTCAAAGTGCAGCGTCAGGTTTATTGTGCGGAGGAAAAGGAGCTGACAAAGGCAGAGTACGAGCGGCTTTTAAAAGCGGCAGGGAAGAACGAGCAGCTTCGGCTGGTGATGGAGACCATTTGCTCCACCGGCATCCGCGTGTCCGAACTGAAATATTTTACGGCGGAAGCGGTGAGGCGCGGGGAGGTTATTGTGCGCTGCAAGGCCAAGACCCGGACGATCCTGCTTCCCGGCAAGCTGAGACGGCTGCTGCTGGATTATGCCGGAAAACAGAAAATCCGCTCCGGCGTGATCTTTCTCACGGGGCGCGGAAAACCTCTGGATCGGAAAGCCATATGGGCGCAGATGAAAGGGCTGTGCAAAGCCGCCGGGGTAAAGCCGGGCAAGGTTTTTCCCCATAACCTGCGGAAGCTCTTTGCCAGAACCTTTTACGGCATCGAAAAGGACATTGCAAAGCTGGCGGATATTTTAGGGCACAGCAGCGTAGATACGACCCGCATCTATATCATGACCTCCAGCACGGAGCACCGCCAGAAGCTCGAACGGTTGGGGCTGGTCGTATAGAAAAAAGCCCGACATAATTCGCATTATGTCCAATTATGTCCAAAGGAGCAGCAGCGGCGGGCGTTCGACCCGAAAACGGTGTTCCATTTTGGGTGCGCAAAAGCACACCCTCTTCCACGTTTTTTTGAAATAAAGCCGCAGAGAGTGTTGTTGTGTTGCTCGTTTTCGACAATATGTACGGCGGTTAGATTTTGTTCGCTTTTTTGTGAACTTTTTCTGCATTGAAACTTGAATTTTCAAGCGGCAAGTGCTATAAAAATACCAAGGATTAATGCAAACTTTGTATATATATGTTGTTTGCTCCCGACATAATGCGAATTATGTCTAAATAAGCGGAAGCATTAAGGAATCAGGAAGAAGCTATATGAGCAAATCTCTCAAAAAGGTATGGAATGTGGTCAGCAGCATTCTGGTTGCGCTGGTGGTGATTCTGGCGCTTCTGCTGGTGGGCGCAAGAGTTGCCGGATTGCAGGTGTTCACCGTGCTGTCCGGCTCCATGGAGCCAACATATCATACAGGCTCGCTGATCTATGTAAAAAAGGTAGACCCTTACGCCATTCAGGAGGGGCAGCCCATCACGTTTATGCTGGATGAAAACACCGTGGCCACGCACCGCGTTGTGGGCATTGTCCCCGACGAGGAAGACCCCACCGTGATCCGCTTCCGCACCAAGGGCGACGCAAACGAAGCAGAAGACGCTCGGCTTGTTCATTATAAAAACGTCATTGGTACGCCGGTTTTCTCCATCCCATATCTGGGCTATGCGACAAATTACATCCAGCACCCGCCCGGAATGTACGTTGCGATTTCCGCAGGCGCGATACTTCTGCTGCTGATGTTCCTCCCCGACATGTTTCCGGATGACCGGGACGAGGAAATAAAACTCTCCCGGCCCGGCAAAGGCAGACATACGGCAGAATACAAAGCCGCTGCCTCCAAAGCAGCATCGGAGAAAACGATCGGCGAAAACCGGACGGATTAAACTTACCGCAAAAAGAATTGCGGCAGGCAGACGATCCCAATGAAAACGTTTTGCCTGTTGAAATAAAACCAACCGCAAATATCCGAGGGAAGGAGGAAAAAGAAAAATGAAACACCGTGCAAACCGCCGCCACATGAGCAACAAAAAGTTCATTGCGATACTGTCCGTTTTCGTAATGCTGGCATTGACGATGGTAGTCGGCTGTGCTGTAGACGGAACGGTTGCCTGGCTCGTCAGCGAGTCGAAGTCTTCTGTCAGTACGTTCACCCTCGGAGACATCAATATCAAATTGACCGGGGAATCGGAGAGTCAGCCGCTCAAAATCATCCCCGGCGTTGAAATCAGGAGATCCCTGAAGGTGACGGTCGAGCCGAACTCCGAAGCCTGCTGGCTGTTTGTGAAGGTAGAGGGAACGAACTGGTCGCACTTCCCGGACGCGAACGGTACGGCGAAGGTTTCCTACTCCGTTGCCGGGGGAACCAGCGGCTGGACACCTCTCAGCAGCTATCCCGGCGTTTACTATCGCGAAGTCAGCGCGGAGGATGCCAAAACTGGTGTGGAGTACGATGTGAACGGCGTTGTTGCGGTCAGCAAGGAGCTGACCAAGGCAGAAGTTAACAGCATTGCTTCTGGAACCCAGCCCCAGCTGTCGTTCACGGCCTACGCTGTCCAACGCTACAGTTTTGAAGATGCAGCTAAGGCTTGGGAAGCTGCTAACCCCGCCCCCGCTAACCCCTGAGCATTTCCTTACATGCAGCGCAAAAAATAAAAAATAGAAAGAGTAAAGCACATGAAAAAGAAACTCACCGCGCTTTGCCTCTGCGTCGCCCTGCTGGCGGTCGCCGTTGTGGGCGCATCTCTTGCTTACTTCACCGACACCAAGTCTGCCACCAATACGTTTACCGTGGGAAACGTCAAGATCGACCTGATCGAGTCCAGATACCACCGTCAGGGCTCCGGCAGCTCCGGCGATACCTCTATTCCGGCTCCTACCGGAACCGCGAATGGCATGAAGTATGTCTCCGACGGCGCTACGATTTTCACTGATGAAGAGATCAAGACGGATGCTGCGAACTACCCCGACTACATCGCTGAGCGCGGCAAAAACATGGTTCCCGGCAAGAAGATCGCCAAGTCCCCTTATGTTGTCAACACCGGCAGCAATGACGCTTACATCCGCATCCGCGTCATGATCCCCTCTGATGCGAACCGTGATTACTGGCAGGCTCGCAGCGGCGGCGTGATCGAAAGCCAGTTCTGCACCACCGCCATCACCAGCGGCGAGTTTATGCACAATGACAGAAGAAATGATTATCCGTTTATTAATTCCAGCGGCAAAGGCTATATCGATGAAAACGGCGTAGGGTACGACGTTTACACCTTCATCCGCAACGAGCCTCTGAAGCCCGGCGAGATGACCGAATGGAACGTCTGGAACTACATCGGCATTACTGCTGAGGCTACCAGTGCGAACATCCAGAAGGCAATCGGTAAAGGCGCTATCCTAGTATCGGATGACGGCACGATGACCGTCAACGTTCTGGTGCAGGCCGACGCTATCCAGGCTGAGGGCTTTGCGGACGCAAAAGCGGCTTTTGCCGCATTTGATGCGCAGAAGTAATTGTCTTTCGCACGGTATGCGGCTTTTTTGATAAGCCGCGTCAATAAGTTTCCCCCTGCGCACGGGCGCAGAAAAATAGATACATAAAAGGAAGTAAGCAAACGTGAAAAAGAAACTGACTGCGATTTTCCTGTGCGTTGCTCTTGTCGCTATCGCCGTCGTGGGCGCATCTCTCGCGTACTTCACCGACACCGATTCGGCCACCAACACCTTCACCGTCGGCAACGTAAAGATCGACCTGATCGAGTCCAGATACCACCGCGAAGGCAACGACAACTCCGGCGATACCACCATCCCCGATCCCACCAATACTGCAAGCGGTATGAAGTATGTCACTGATGGCCACAAGGCTTTCACTGATGAGGAAATCAAGGCTGATGCTGAAAAATACTCCGAATACATCGGCGAGCGCGGCAAAAACATGGTTCCTGGCCGCAACTTTGCCAAGTGCCCCTATGTGGTCAACACCGGCACAAATGATGCATATATCCGCATCCGTGTGATGGCTCCTCACGATTATGAGGGCAGCTATCGTGGCTTCATCAGCGCTATGTTCTGCTCTTCCGCTACGAGCTCCGGTGAGTTCCAGCATGGGGCAAATGGGGTGAACTGGCCTGTCATTGAAGAGAACGGCTACACCGATGAGGAAGGCTTGAAGTATGATGTCCTTACCTTCACCCGCATTGAGCCTCTGAAGGCCGGCGCTATGACCGAATGGAATGTTATCAACTATGTCGGTATCGGCGAGAACGTAACCAGCGCTGACATCCAGACAGCCGTTGAGAAAGGCTTTATAAAGGTATCAGAAGACGGCACGATGACCGTCAACGTTCTGGTGCAGGCCGATGCTATCCAGGCCGAAGGCTTTGCGAACGCAACTGAGGCTTTTGCCGCATTTGACGCGCAGGCGTAATTGCTCTCCGCACGGTATATGACTTTTTCAGTAAGCCGCGTCAATAAGTTTCCCCCTGCGCACGTGCGCAGAAAAATAGATACATAAAAGGAGCAAGCAAACATGAAAAAGAAACTGACCGCGATCTTCCTGTGTGTCGCTCTCGCGGCGATCGCCATCGTGGGCGCATCTCTTGCGTACTTCACCGATACCAAGAGCGCAACGAATACCTTCACCGTCGGCAACGTCAAGATCGATCTGATCGAGTCCCAGTTCCACCGCGAAGGCAACGACAACTCCGGCGATACATCCATCCCCGATCCCACCCATAAGGTGACCGCTGATGATGGCATGGAATATGTCACCACGGGCCACACCATGTTCACCGATGAAGAGATCAAGGAAGACGCCAAGACCTATCAGAACGATTACCTTGCCGTGAAGGGCGCGAACATGGTTCCCGGCCGCGGCGTTGCCAAGTGCCCCTATGTCGTCAACACCGGCGCAAATGACGCTTACATTCGTATCCGTGTGATGGTTCCCTCCGCAGCCAACAATGACTTTGTTGCCGTGAAGGACGGCGGCGTGATCACCAACCAGTGGTGCTCCTCCTGCATTGGCCAGGGTGAGTTCATCGATGGCAAGGGCGGCGGCTGGAACAACGCACCTGCGATTGATAAGGCCAGTGTTACCAAGGACGGCGTAACCTACGACGTTTACACCTTCACCCGCACCGAGCCTTTGGCTGCTGGCAAGATGACCGAGTGGAACGTCTGGAACTTCATCGGCATCAACAAGGATGCTACCAGCGCCGATATCCAGAAGGCCATCGATGCCGGCGCCATCACTGCAACGGACGGTACCATGACCCTGAACGTTCTGGTCGAGGCCGACGCCATTCAGGCCGAGGGCTTTGCAGACGCTGCTGCGGCTTGGGCTGCATTTAAGTAATTCACTTTGGCGCGGCTTTGAAACGGCTGCGTTATTTCCCGCATGGTCTGCGCCCTTTGGGCGCAGACCATATGAGAGCACCCGGCCTGTCCCGGATGTTCTCATATGGTCTGATAAAGCCATACGGCTTCGTTTTTCGATCCGCGGGAGGATCTTCCCAATACAGCTTGAGAGGAGCAAGGACAATGAAGCGAAAACTTTTGATTCTGTCGGTGCTGGCAATCTGCGTCGCTATGCTTGCCGGCGGGACCCTTGCGTTCTTTACCTCTGAGGACAAAGCGCACAATGTCATTACCACCGGCGGCGTGGAGATAACATTGCAGGAATGGGCTGACGAGGCAAAAACAACGCCATTTAAAGACCTGACCGGAGTTATGCCCAACACCACCGTCACTAAAATCGCGGAGATCAGGAACACCGGTGCGTCTGACGCATGGGTGCGTGTGAAAGTGGAAAAAAACATCAAGCTTCAAGGGGATGGAACGCCGGATACCGGGCTGGTGGAGCTGAAGCTCAACACCGTCGACTGGACTGAAAAAGACGGTTACTATTATTATAACAAAATCCTGAAACCCGGCGAAACCACGGCTCCTGTTTTTACATCTGTGAGCTTTGCCGCCGACATGGGCGATGAATATCAGGACGCGGCGGCGACAGTGGATGTTTTCGCGCAGGCCGTGCAGACCGCCAACAATGGCGATACCGTCATGACCGCCCAGGGCTGGCCGAATTTGTAAGGAGGCAGTGTCATGAAGAACAAAAAAGCATTAGCACTGATCATCAGCGTCACACTGATCGTCAGCATGACGCTTCCCGGCACGCTGGCTGTCTCCGAAGATCAGGCCGCTGCGCTTGACGGCCATACGCTTGCTGAAGAAGAATCTGCGGCGCCCACGTCGGAGGAGCCGGCCTGCACCTGCGGCACAGAGACCGGCGTTCATACAGAAGCCTGCGCGCAGTACACCGCACCGGAAGCACCAGCAGTGGAAGAAAAGACCTGCACCTGCGGCATGACGGACGGCACGCACACGGAAGATTGCCCGTTGTATACCGCACCGGAAGCGCCCACAGAGGGGGAAAAGACCTGCACCTGTGACCCTAAGCCTGCCGAGGGCGAGCCGCACAAGGTAGGCTGCCCGCTGTACGAGGAGCAGACCGAACCGGCTGAAACAGAGGTAGAGATCAAGTATCAGATCGTCGGGCCTGAAAATTCCGGCACGCTGGATACTGTAAGTGAGACTCTGCTGCTGCCCGTCAGCGGCACGGAGACCGGTGCTGGCGATGAAAACCGGAGCGGCGGCGACGCTGAGCTGCACCTTGCCGGTGTTGGCGATACGGCGGCAGGCTCCACACCCACCGCGGCTGAGGGCTTCGTATTCGTCGGCTGGTACAGTGACGAAGACTGCACCAAGCCTGTTGAGACAAGCTGGGTCAGCGATAACAAGCTGGTCCCCGGCAAGACCAAAAATTACGGCACAGCGGAAGCTCCCGTCATGGGCTACGAAGCCGCAACGTATTATGCCAAGTTCGCCATCGATGCTGCCGACCTGACCATCACCAGACAGGGGCAGGACATTGACGAGGGACAGAGCTTCATCTTTGATGTCGTCGGCCCGGACGGATACAATAAGCGCGTCGCAATCAGCGGCAGCGACTCCGTGACCATCAAGGGGCTGAAAACCGGCACTTATACCGTCACGGAAGTGACCGCCTGGAGTTGGCGGCACACGGCATGCGGTGTTCAGAGCGTTACTCTGCAGCCCGCACAGATCGGCACGGCCGACTTCACAAACGCCATCAGTAATGGCGGGTGGCTGAGCGGCGCATATTACAGCAAGATCACCTTTAAAAGCTGAGAAAGGAGGCGGCAGTTATGTATCAGGATGCACATAATGAAAAAAGCGCCAGACATGGGATCCGCATGAACAGGACGGCAGTCCTGCTTATTGCCGTCATCCTGCTTATCAGCACGGCGGTCGGCTCTACTGTCGCATTCCTGGCGACAAGAACCGAGCCGGTGGAAAACTCCTTTGAGTACGCCGATGTTTCCTGCAAAGTGACGCAGAACTGCGATACGGACGGCAGCATTGTGCAGGTCAAAAACACCGGCACCATCAGCGCCTACATCCGGGCCGCTGTTGTCGCGAACTGGATTGATGTAGATGGGAACATTGCTGCATCCGTTCCGGAGGGGTACAGCTATGACCTGACCTGCTCTTCCGGCAGCTGGGCACAGGGCAAAGACGGATTTTTCTACTATCTGCTGCCTGTCGCCCCCGGCGCATCAACGGAGGGGAACCTTCTGACCTGTACGGTCACATGCCCTGAGACCCCGGAGTATACTCTTTCTGTTGAAGTTTTGGCGGAGGCTATCCAGAGCACCCCGGCAAGCGCAGTGAATGAGGCTTGGAACGTTGCGGTCGATGGCGACGGCAAGCTGAGCGTGAACTGATAAGGGGCGGCAATTATGAAAAAGTCATGCAAAGCAGTATTCTCACTGGTTCTGATGCTTCTCATAGTCATGAGTCTCTCATCCACGGCGTTTGCCGCCTCGCCATCTATCACCTTTAAGGGCTTTACAAGCGGCTTCGATTTCCAGCCCGGTAGCGAGTACACAGAGACTGACCTGTTTAACAGCTTCAAGAACGTAATGCCCGGCGATACCGTGACAGAGACCATCACCTTCACAAACTCTGCATCCGACTGCGACTTCGTAAATCTTTATATGAGAGCCGAGGCGCATGATGAGACGGCGAATCCCCTCAGCCCCAAGGTCGCAGATAAGGAGACCATCGCCGCAATGACGGAGTTTCTTTCCAAGCTGTCTATGAAGGTCTGGAACGGCACGGAGCTTATCTATGACGCTGCCCCAAATGAGCTGGGCGGCCTGGGAAGCAATAAATTCCTCGGCACCTTCCGCAGCGGCGAGACCGCCACGCTGAAGGTTGAGCTGAGTGTCCCCAACGATTTGGACAACAAGTTTGCCGACCGCATAGGCGAGGTGGACTGGATTTTCCATGTGGAAGCTTACAATGAAAGCCAGCTTTCTGTCCGAAAGGTCTGGTCTGACGGCAGCGCGAACCACACTAATGACAGCATTACCGTCAATCTGCTCAAGGACGGCAAGGTGGAAAAATCTCAGGTGCTGAACGCCGAAAATAACTGGGCATATACATTTGACCGACTTGCGGAAGGTCATACATGGACAGCCGAGGAAGCAGCTGTTCCCGCCGGGTACACTGTCAGCTACAAGACGGAGGGCACAGAGACGACCATCACCAACACCAAAAACGACACGCCGCCCACTCCTCCGACCTATCCGCTGGACATCACCGTCCACAAGGTCTGGAGCAACGACAATGGGAAGGCTCGTCCCAGCTCCGTGACCGTAACGCTGTATAACGGAGATATCGCTTACGACAGAGTCCGTCTCAGCGCGCACAACAACTGGACATATACCTGGAAAGACCCGAATGCCTACGGAAACTGGCAGGTGATCGAGACCAATATTCCCAAGGGCTATGTCCCGTCCTACAGTGTCTCCGGCAATATCGTGACCGTCACCAACACCCGCAGCCTGATTCAGACCGGTCAGCTCAACTGGCCTATTTGGGTACTCGGCGGTGCTGGACTTGCCCTTGTTGCTCTCGGCGGGGCAATGCTGGTGAAGAAAAAGAAAGAGAATAATGCCTAAAAAAACGGGCATTGCCATCATAGCAGTGGGAGCAGCGCTGATCCTGTCGGCACTGCTCCTGCTTCTGTATAACCGCTATGAGGACGCGCACGCCGGTCAGGAAGCCGAGAGCCTGCTGGCGAGCGTCGAGGAGGCCATCTCCGCGCAGACGATGGATGTGCCGACTGCAGCGGCCCCATCCCCGACGCCGCTTGACCCGGAAATGCCGGTAGTCACGCTGGGCGGCTATGAGTATGTGGGCTATGTGGAAATCCCGACACTTGGGCTGAAGCTGCCTGTCATGGCGGAGTGGGACTATACGCGCCTTCATATAGCCCCCTGCCGTCAGTTCGGCTCCTCCCGAACGGACAACCTTGTTATTGCCGCGCACAATTATGACACGCACTTCGGCAAGCTGAAGGAGCTGTCCAAAGGAGACACAGTCATTTTCACAGACATGGAGGGCATCGTCAGCACCTATTGCATTGAGAAGCTCGAAACGCTGAGCCCGGATGCGGTTGATACCGTCCTGAACAGCGGCTATGACCTGGTTCTCTATACCTGCACCAAGGGCGGCAGGACGCGGGTGACGGTGTTCTGTGACAGGGCAGCAAAAATCACCCCTTCACCAGCGCCCGAGCAAACTGGAAAATGAGGTTGAGCGTAACAAGGCGTTTGCGTGGTATCTTGCTCATGTGGACTGGACGAGCAAAGATACGCTAAAAAGCGCTTCGAATATGATTTCATGACGAGGGTGGCCGAGAGCGAGTTTTGTTTCCGGCAGGCCAGCGCATAAGCTTATTCTTTGTTTATACCGACGTAAATCTTGAGTCCTCCTGCGCGATTTGCCCTTGCCCGTAGTTCGTGGTATACTCACATCAAAAGCAGCATGAAAAGGGGGCACACTTATGCGGAAGTTTATTGAACAATCTATTCGTGCGACGGAGGTGTCGCTGCACATGGAGGGAATTCAAGTCTCTGACGATTGCAAAGAGATGTGCCGTAGGCTGCTTTCCAGGAAAATCACGATGAATCAGTATCTCGACTATGTAAAGTCGAGCGTAGCTACACGCTAGCCGCGCAGCAAAAGTGTTTGACCCAAACCGTGACCCAAACGGGAACATGACCGTATGTACTGGATGGACGCAACAGAATTATATACTGCTGAATCACCGACACAAAAGCTGAGAAAAGCACCGGACAGTTTTTGCCCGGTGCTTTCTGCGTTTGAGTGGGTTCTATTTATCCGATTCCAGTTTGTGCTGACATGAATACGCCAATTTTTCTTGACGCATCTGCCTGCATATCTCTTGTGGCGTGACAGTAGGTGTTCAGCGTGAAGCCCGCCGAGTAGTGCCCGAGCATACATGAGAGCGTCTTGACGTCAGCTCCGCTTAGCAGGGCGTATGTCGCGAAGCTATGCCCTTACGGTATAATTACGACAAACCGGAAAAGACCCGTATATCAAGGGTTTTCGGTTATCTGGCAAGGTTTTTCATCCTTTTCCAAACCGAAAAATCGAGCCGCGAAGTAGTTATATCGTAGGGGGTGTTATAGTAACGACAAAAACTAAATACTGTTTGGGCGGGCTGTCAGCCCGTCCAAGAAATCAGGACATTTCCTCTGCAAAGAAGAAATGTCCTTTTTTTGTACCCAAAATCAGATGCCGACAGGAGGAACACAATGCCTGAAAAAACCGTGCAGAAGGAACCGGGCAAAAAGCCCGCGCCATCCAAAAAGCCGAAACCGCAGCAGGAAGTAGTTGTTCAGATTTCGCTCTCTGAGCTGCATCCGTTCCCGGATCACCCCTTTCAGGTGCGAGAGGATGCGTCCATGCAGGAAACCGCCGAAAGCGTCAAGGAATACGGCGTCCTCGTCCCCGCGCTGGCACGGCCACGGGAGGCCGGCGGTTATGAGCTGATTGCAGGCCACCGCCGCAAACACGCCTGCGAGCTGGCTGGGCTGGCCACCATGCCCGTCATTGTCCGCGACATTGACCGGGACGCTGCCACCATCATCATGGTGGACAGCAACCTTCAGCGGGAGAACATTCTCCCCTCCGAACGCGCCAAAGCCTACAAGATGAAGATGGAGGCCATCAAGCGACAGGGCGCACGGACGGATCTGACTTCGCCGAAAATTTCGGCGAAGTTCCGCAGCGATGATGAAGTTGGTCAGGATGCCGGTGTGAGCGGAGATACCATCCGCAACTACATCGCCCTGACGCAGTTAGTCCCGGAGCTTCAGCAGATGGTGGACGAGAAGAAAATCGCCCTCAGTCCCGCTTATCAGATCGCGGCGCTGACACCCAAGGAGCAGGGGCTGCTTCTGGAAACCATCGACAGCGAACAAGCCACTCCCTCGCTCTCGCAGGCGCAGCGGATGAAAAAGCTCAGTCAGAGCGGCGAGCTGAACGAGGACACCATGCTCTCCATTATGATGGAGCAGAAGAAACCGGAGAAAAACGACATTACCCTTTCCGGTGAAAAGCTCCGCAAATACTTCCCGCGTTCCTATACCCCATTCCAGATTGAGAACACCATCTTCAAATTACTGGACGCATGGCAGAAAAAGCGCCAGCGCGACCAGAGCCGTTGAGCGGACAAGCAGTTTGTCCGCTATTTTCATGCCAAAAGGAGGACGCCATGTATATCAACACATTCAAATATACCCCCAAGGATGTGAGCTGCCAGCTTTGCACCGAGTATGTGAAAAAGCAGGGCTGTACCGCTCTGCGCTGCCCATGGCTGGCCGAGCGCATCGAGGCCGGTGTGGTCGGCTACCGCGAGGCAGTCTTAGAGACATTTCCCCATGAACGCCGCCTGTTCCAGCGCCTGAACCTGCTTATTAAGCATTATCCCGGAAGCCTTTGGAGCAACGAGCAGCATGAGCGCAGGATGCAGTATCAATGCGCCGTGCAGGGCTACCGCCGCCGCAGAGACACCAACGCCTACTATGCGGCCATGTACCTGCTGACCTCCAACGACGATATTTACCGCCGCACGGCAAATTGCTTCTGCAAGGACGGGATCGAGTTCGGCTATGCGGTGCTGAAAAACACCTCGCCGCACAACTACGCGCTGTTCATGGCGGCGCGCGACCTCTGCGACAAGACGGAGGCGGTCACGATGGCGGACTTAGCAGAACCGGAGGTGATCGACCCGGAGGCGCTGCGCCTGATCGTCAACGCCACTTTGATCGCCCGCTATGGGCTTGCCGCCTTTCAGATCAGAGCGCGAGGTGCCGAATA
>OIWM01001307.1_pt1 | contig 25294 bp, 13 predicted proteins | sample 1587451 | NCBI WGS metagenome assembly OIWM01 (sample SAMEA3888907, study PRJEB22519) | human gut metagenome | biome: human gut; feature: human-associated habitat; material: faeces | place: Denmark | collected 2011
TAGATTAACCACTTCATTTCTATCCCAAACCTTAAGAGCCTCGTGCCCCTCTTCTTTTGTGTTTCTTATGTAACCATCCTTACATAGCACATCATCGCCATTTTCATTAAAAAAATCTATAAATGTTCCTATCTGAGCATTGATCTTAAAACTTATTTTTCCTGTCGTCTTACAAACATTGTCGTTTATATTGTCAAGGAAACAGAAAGTCCTATATTGATCTTTGACGTAATCATGTGGTGACGGTTTGTCACTATGGATATACTGTATCTCACAACCTTTATTTTTGATTCTAGAATTGAAATCATCGATAAATATAGTAATATCCATGTATAGTATCCCTATGTCTTTGAAATCAATCGGATTCCCCGAATCGTGCGAAAGATCGTTTGCCAATCGTGGGATTTCGTCTATCCTCTCTTTCTCAAATTCAGATGTATAAATGTTTTTTTTTAATGGCCCCGTTAAATCGCCCAACACCAAGTCATCATAGTTGCTAACCTTAAATTTATACTCGGCCTGATAAAAACACATGATTAGTTTGAACAGGCTTTCTGCCACAATGCGCATATCATGCGCTATAGATTTGATTTCTTGTCGCTGCTTTTCTATATTATGTTTACTTAGGTTCTTGATCTTGTTAAACGCATATTGTAAATCTTTTTTGCACTTCTGAGCGCCATGGAAATAAAGTAATTTTTCCGAATCCTGTGGGCGTAAATTTAGTTGCTTTGGTACGATCCAAAATGAAGTAATAGGTGTATTTATGAAGCGCCAGAATTGCATTACACCATCCTTTTCTCTCACTACATTTGTGGAAAAAAAGCTTGATTGTGAATCTATGCATTTAATGTTCCATCCGCCATTCTTTACTAACCCTTTTATATTTTTCTCTCTGATGGTATATCCGTTCACGATAATGCCAATACATTTATTACCCTTACCTTGCACAAATCTAACATTATCAAATTTCAGACATATACCGTAATAGCCAAAGGGAAAAATCATTCGTCTCATTTCTTCCTCGAGAATATCTCCGCTTGGTATCTGCCAAAAAAACCATATTAACCGGTTCTCTTTATCGACTTCAATCTTTCTGATACAATCCCAATTATCCGTGTCAATAAAATCGACAATAACCCATCCTTGTGTTTCTTCCATGAAATCCTTGAAGAATCTTTCAGCAGTATCCATGTCATTAATAGTGTCGCTATAGATGTCTGAAAACTCTTGAAAATATTTCGCACCATGGTCTACAACATCCCATTTTTTATGGAATAATTTCCTGAACTTACGAGAGACGAAACCTCTAATGAACTTAGTAATACTTCTATTCATAACTTATTTAATGAAAGGCTTTCGAAAGGATCTACATAGAGCAAAGGAGAAATGAATGTCTCAAGTTCGTCGAACGTGTAATTAACACCCTTTTCTTTGTCAAATGATTTGTTTGAGGGGCCCCACCATCCAGTAATATTTCTCTTGACATATCCTTCGACACTGCGGCGCGGGAACTCGGCAAGATATGTGTCAAAGAAAGACTCTTCAATTTTTAGGTGCCCGTGGACATACTCAGACAAATCCTCCCAAGCATCGCTGATTTCATTGTGGTTGAAACCAGGACGTTCAATGATTTGAATTTGATCAAAATATCTCATCTTTGCAATTCTTGTGAAGGCGTTCTTCAGTTTCTCGATTGCATCTGCATCTGTTTTGGGTGCGCTATATCCATATATTGTGACAATTGCAGCACAAGACAGATAGTCTTCAAATAGGTCCCACTGATCTTTGATGAAATTGTCCTTGTTGTAATTTTTTTGACGTACCGGATAGAGCAGTTTGGAAGGGGAGAATGTTGTATGACAATTTGGGCAATGATAATTGTAATATCCAAAGCTGCCGCATTCTGGACAGTAACCAACTTTGACATTGCCGTGAAGAAATAACATTTCCGGAAGGTCTTGGGTTATACGCATCATTCGACGATATGCATCTACCATCAGTCCATCCCAATTGAATGTTGCAATACAGTCTTTCTTTGTGAGTGAGAGTATCAATAGGTCGTACTTTGTTATAGTGTCAGGAAGTTCGAACGATGAGAAGTACTTGTAAATAGCTGTTTCCAGTTGTAGTCTGACACCTTCGCATTCTTTTCTTTCTGCGAGAGAGGAGTAGATGTCTTCGAGATTGTCACTCGTGAAATTTATGTTTGTAGTGGCAAGCATATCAGAAAAACCGAGTTTTTCTACAAACCCCTTCATCACCGAACTCTTCTTGCCGTTTTTGTCTCCGTTCGGAATTGCATCAACAGTTGCTCCCGCACCGAGGATTACAAGATGAGGACGGGAACAAAAAGCCGGAATATCGATATAGTCATCATTCTCCTTCATATGACATACGTTTTATCTTGAACGGTATATTGAATTGCTCATTTATTTCTGCTCCGACCAGTGCGGCTTTTTTTGCGTTTTCTGGCCTGTTCAAGGGCGAATAGGTGATAAACTGAATTTGAAACTATTCTTTTGGGCTTCTGTTGATACTTTGAGCCCCATCTCGTCGCATAGGCTGTCGAGAGAGATGTCATTGTTATAGATGTCCTGGCCATAACCGGTCAGCATGAAGAACTGGTCTTTGGTCAAGGTATATGGCGTGTCTCTGGTGACTTGCCGCCCGATGGCATATAATATGGCTCGAACATCGGACTTAATATGTTTCTTCAGGCTTTCTTCTGCTTCTGCCCAGTAATTGCTTCCTTCTTCGGTCAGGCTCCAATGAAACGCACTGGCGATGAGATTTGCCGGTGATTTAAGGCCATCGAGGAATTCGTTAACAGGCACCTCTGATGAAGATTTGAAGTTCTTCTTCCACGCATTCCACCAGCCTTGAAGGCGAGCCCATTCCAAAACCCTGAACATCCCTCTTTGGCGGTAGAAGTCGTCCATCGTTGTGGTGGTTGGCGATGACGATATTGTGACTGGGGTTTTAGTTGAGGGTGTACCTGTCAATGAGATTGGCTTGGAGGCTCCAACATCATCGTGCGCGGTTACGATTTCTTTGCGCCAGCGGTTATAAGTGGAGACGGTCATGCCAGCACCCAGCGGGGTTGAATATGACTGCGGATTAGTGACGTGACGTTTGTTAAACTCCTCTATGATTGCCTCCGGAGCAACGCCAGCAAGGACCTGGGCCTTAAACCACTGATAACCTTCGCTAGTATCTTTCCACTTATCAAGGTTGTCCTTGGCTTTGCCGCCTGGCCTTACGTCGTACCCGAGTTCTTTTGCCCAATGACTCAAAATGGCCTTTGTGATTGGCCTGCCTTGTTTACTCCGATACTCTTTATGGCCTGATGCTTCGAGCTGCACGAATTCGTCGATTATCTGATCATATGACCAGCCCTCAGAAAGACGCTGCCTAACGAGTCGAAAAGCGGGCAATATATCTTTTTTGCTCTTCTGCAAGGGAGCTGGTGTAGATGCCGAGGGCACCGTGCTATGTGCATCTGTAGTCTTCTTTACAGTAACGAACTGTGCCGTGTACGGTTTCTGTGATGTACTCTCACCTTCCATTGTAACAGTGAACACCGAATCCAACTCAATGCCAGACCGAAACCGTTCAAGCACTTCGAATGTCAATCCACAACCTCGCGAAACACTATATACTTCTGGAATTGTACAATGGAGAACACGGAAGTCGTCCATTATCTCCTCATTCGTCGCACCAAGCAGAATTTTATCACGAATGAAGCGGAAGGCCTCTGCATAAGGATGTTCCAGAGCCAATCTTTCTCTCGCGTAGAGTATGTCGTTGAGTTTCGTCATTGCGGATTATCTATCTTTTTGCCAAAACCGCCAGTGGCGGAAGTGGCGGATTGGCGTTATAGGAACCAGAGTGTTTTGCAACCAAACTCGGGATTAGGTATCTCTTCGTAGCGGAAGTAGGGTAGGAACTCTGTCAGGAGAGATGGGTACTTGATGGTGATGGGGATGTTCTGCTGGTCAACGGACTTCCAGTACATTCGCGAGAGCTGGAAGATCTGTTTCAACAGGTCCTCGATTGTTGCTTCGTCATCAAGAACGTCGGCATTGCGGCAGTCGAACCGAACCTTGATGGGGAAGTGGTATGGAATCTTTGCTTCAGAGTGGCTTTTCGTCTTCTTTGCTACCATATCATCCCAAGCCTTCTGGTCGGTTTTCGAGTTGTTGTACAGGAGCCAAGATTTCTCACTGACCTTGAAGTATGTGCCGGCGAGGGGCATCAGGTCGTTACAGTCACGCTTGATGCCGAGGATGTCCTTTGATTCGTTCTTGCCGATAGTGACAACGATAACTGGTATTTCTTCAACGCCAAAGTTAGTCAGCATATCAAAGATAGGTTCCCAGTCTCGTTTGCTCATCTCCTTGTAGAAGTGGATGATGATGCGACGGGGAAGGACGCCGCCCATATTCTCAAGGAAGCCTTCAAGGGCCTTTTTGATCTTGGCTACAAGGTCGTCACGGTCTTTTTCCTGTATACAGGAGAACTCCTTCATAATGCCTGTTCCGTCGAAGCAAAAAGCGCTGCCAAGGTACCGTTTGTCTTTCTTCCTTGAGTAGAATGCGCCCACGCCAATGATCAGGTCCTCGGGCGTTTCAGTCTTAATCTTCCAGGGAATACCGCCGATTTTGCCCAGGATTGCAGCATGGATATTAGTGAAGGAATAGGCGAGACCATCTCCATCGTTGATACGGTCTTGGAAGAACCCCTGCACGGTCACGAAATGTCGGATGCACTGTTCTTTGATACCCGCATAAACTACCTGCCGGTATTGGCTACTCCAGCTCTCTTTGCTGATAGGGCTGACGTAGAAGGCCAGGTAAGTGAAATGAGGATCTATTGTCTTTTGCATCAGTTTGGCTTCGATTTCTGAAATCGCAGTTTCCAAACTTGTAAACTCCACGTCTCCATCGGTATCATACGTGAAGGTATGCTTTATGGCTCTTGCGAGCGAGCGTATCTTGGTATAGTTTACCGTCTTTCCAAATTGATTGACAAAAGAAGCGTCTATCGCTCCATTCTGCAGAGCATTGAGCAGGAAATCTCTTGCCGCTTCTCCGGAATCCTTCTGGTAGATGAAGAAAATCTTTAGGCCCTCAATATCGGCCTTGGCATAGGGACCGATGTTCTTGAATCCCTGAACAATCTCCTGCTCTACTTTGATATTGCCATTTTTGTCGGTAAAAAGGAGGTCTGATGCACCTTTTGGGAGCATCTTGACCTTGTCGTCGGGTAGTGTATAGAATCCGTTCCCTCGCTTAATGATGATGGAATTGTCCAGCTTCCCTCCGAAGAGATACCTCTTACAGAATCCAGATACCATCTTGTCGACTCGGGCATACTTATTATCCTGAGGGCGCTCCGTCAAGGGCAACTCAAAGTCATCTTCAAGGTCTTTGTTAACAACCGGATATGCTTCAGCGGGATTGTTTTGGAACGGTGCTTCCTTATCATCATAACGATATGTATGCCCCTCATAGACCACCGACGATAAATGTGAAGGGTCGATACTAATCAAGCTTGAAACAGACTGACTCAGCACACGCGATATGCCGTTGTAGGTAACAATCAGCTCGGGACCTTCAGTCATGTGGCCATACTGTACCTTGACCTTGAAGTCAAAATAAACCTTGAAACGAGAATCGTTCTGATCTTTTGCCGGAAGCCATACAGAAATGTCACGAACAAAGTCGCTGGAAACTATGGCATTGGGGATGGTCTCAAAATAGTGGCGAAGAATGTGGCGTGCATAATGCAGCGAAAACATCGGCTGCTTAGACAGCTTGATAGTTGTTTTGAAATCGACCTTGTCAGGTTCGCCAAAATTGGTGTACAACCGCTCAATCTTCTTGAGACGCTTCTCATTACCCTTCAATAATGTTTCGGGGAACTCCTCTTTCATCAAAGGCTTATAGTGCTCCTTGCCCGGACGTTTATCTGTATGAACGACCAGGCTGAGTTCAAGTTCGTCTTTGGCGAAGGTGAAGGGTATGAGGTTAGTTTCAATCATCGACTGGGGGTTATTTCGTCATTCGGTCAACTATTTTGACAAGGGTCGTAAAGGCGATACGCTTGTCGGTGGGTAGCTGGCCACTGTCGTACAGGGCCTTGTTCTCTTTGTACCAGAGGGCTTCTTCGGAAGCGTCCGGAGGGAGAGCCTCATTGATGGTGATGTATGTTGCGAAACTCTCCAGGCGATCCATCCACGGGACAGCGTCTTCCTTTGCAACACGTTCTTTCTTGCCCTTGTATTGCTCGTATTCTGTTTCGATTCTTTCAATAGCGGCTTGTTCATCTGGCTCGAGCAGGCCTTTACGGATGTTGGACTTGCAGACGGCCAGGAATCGGCTCAGGCGTATTTCCTCCGGGGTAACTCCGGATGTGTAGGGGAAGCGTTGGTTCTCCTGAATGAACTTCTCCAGGAGGGTAACGCTGTCTTTGAAACTGCGGCGACCTTGTCGTTTTTCCTGTACCTCAAATGATTCATCGAAGGTGTAATCAGAGTAGCCGATGTACATCTCTCCGTTCTTGTAGTATAGGCTGAACTTGTTTGAGGTCTCAGCAAGGAGATTGGATTTGATGCTGCTCTCCTTAACATTAGCGCGGAACTTTGCGACGTGTTCGCAAATATCGGAGAGGGTGGCGATTGGTTCAATCAGGCTATTGAGATATTCTTCCACGATGTCACGGATGGTGCCACCACGTTTCTCGGTGAAATTCCATTCCGCCAGGGCATACGTGCTGCTTCGGCTAACGGCAACGATATTGCTGTTGCGAAGTGCGTTGGGGCCAATCTTGGAAGGTATCTGCTCGAGGTCGGGATAGCGCTCATTCAACTGTGCGCAGATTTCTTCAGCGGTCATCGGACGATTGAACTCTCGAAGGATGTCTTCAATGAGATTGGGGATTGTCTTTCGGGCGTTAGCCGGGAAGTATATCTGGCTGTTGATGATGTTGTCGGGATAGCCTTTCTGGAGAATTTGCCTACACTCTTTGATGATGTCGTAGAAAACTTCCTCCGTGATAGACTTCTTGATCTGGCCACGGACAAAGGTCTCAAGATCGTCACGGTATGGATAGAACCGCTTTTCGTTCAGCATGTCTTCTACCGAGACGATAAACTTATTGAAATCAAATATGTTGTGCAGTTTGGAAGGTACAAGGTATAGACGGCGTACCGCTCCAGATGTCTTAAGAAGCGACTTCCTGTAGTCCCCAATTATGTGCAGATCCGGATTGGAAATGGCAATGCAAACGGTGATGTATTCGTTGCTGAATTCGACGCCCTCCTCGGTGCGGATATGCTTGAAATCGTATTCTGACTGGACGGCATACATATACTCATCGAGGAGACCGGCACGGAATATCTTCCTCGGGTAAGAAAGAAGGTCGTCTAAGCAGTCATCGCGCAGTTGCCGAACTCTTTCGCGTGAGATGCCCAGCGATTGGGCTAATTCGTTGAGGTCCTGGACGGATTGTCCGTAAACCGTATTGAGTCCCTTTCTTGCAATCTTAACCTTCCGCTCGTCCATCTGAGACATCAAATAATATATGGCTGTGAACAGCGGGAAGTGGCCGCATCGCTCTGTGCGGTTTACAATGTCATCACGCTGCACATCAGTCAGATTGAGTTTGTGGAGCTGACTGTTGTATATCACCGCCGGGGCAGTCTTTGCTCCAGCGAGGAAGGCGTCAATCTGTGGAAGGACGTTTAAGAATAAGTTGAGAAGAGCCTGCGACTTAGAAGGATTCAACCCGGGGAATTTTACGGCTGTATGAGGCATACCAACAACCTTCAGGTAGAAGTCAAGGATCGAGTTGTTGCAGGACTCCATAAACTTCTTGTAGGAATGGTATGTCCGGATATGTTCCGTGGCCATCAGCTTCTCGATGCGCGGAGCGAAGAGGGCCGCCTTCTCACTTTCTTCAAAGACGTGCTTTGAGCCGGGATGCTGTACGATGGTTCGCATCATATCGCACAATTTCTTCACTTCTTTGGCGGAAACTTCTCCTATTCCCAGTTCCTTCCGAGCCTTAGCCAGATCCATGTCCAGCACCTTATCGTAGAAGACGCTCGCGTATTCCGTTCTGCTACGAAGAACGCTGAGAAGGATGGCAGAGGCTGGATATTCCTTCGTTACGATATTGTCGTAGATATAGTTCAAGAAGGGGACATTTCCGGGCTGAGTAGTGTCAAATCCTTCTGGTTCAGATGGCGCTTCTACCTCATTCTGTATTTCAACTGAGGACTCCGGCTCCGTGGTACTAACCGGTTCGGCAATGGGCTCCGGAGTGACAATTTCCGGTTCTGCTTCGACGACCACCGGCTCTGAAACACTATCTTCCGTGTATTGCTTAAGATAGTCGTCAACAGAAGCCTTGAAGGATAGTATCTTCTCGTACATCAAACGAGATGGCTCCAATCCAATTCCGTCGAATTTTGGAGCAGAGGGGTCAGTGATCAGTGTCCGGTAATAGAGGATTCTCACCGAGCGTGAGCATTTATCTCGCCAATACTTATTGAAGACATTGGTAAAGCGAGCGTCAACTGATCCCATATCCTTAAAGAGTGGATCTGTAAGAGTAGACAACTCGTCCTGGTGCAGGTATACATAGTAGGCGAGTTCGTCGTTGACAACTTTCTTGTATGCATTCAGGAACGGCTCCGTATAGAGTGCAATCATTTTTCCTTTACGGTACGCCTTCCCCAGTAGCTCGTCACTGGATGTCAAGAGCATAGAGAAGAATACACTATCGCTCGGGCATAACTTACGTTCTCCGGCGAGAAAACCGGAGGCCTTGTAATTTGAAAACCTGATTAGGGTCGTGTATACGTCGTTACGAAAACTGTATTCCTCTGCTCTTTCCATAACTCTATAACTTTACGCGAATGTCGGGCATCGGCTTCGAGAAGGAACTCTCGTTATCGATGTTTGCGCACTGCTGACGGACCTGGTCACGACGATGGATTGCAGGCTGTAAACAGAATCTATCGAACTCTGCCTTGTCGATTTGGTCTGCGCTGGTCAGATGCGGGAAAAGGAGTTTGCAGTATGCGGTAGCAATACGCTTTACAGCGTTCAAATGGCGCGTATCGGCCTTTGCGGGCACCTGAATGGCATTGTTTACCAGCTCGGCGTATTCTGGTGCAACACGGAGTTTATGCATCACCTCAGAGAAGAATTCCACGTTGATGGTCCAGTCGCGCAGAATCATATCGTTGTTCATACGCGGGAGGAGCCAGCCCTCGATGAAGCCGTGGAAACGGTCGAGGAGAGCAGATTCGTGGAAGACGCCAGGGAGTTCATCAAAGTAGCGGTCACTGCGAGGGAAACCCTCGGAGGTCAGCTCGATGTTACCCAGGAGCATAAGACCGCACTCGGACATAAACTCATAGTTGTCCACGGTGGCCTTCCCGTACTCGAGGTAGCCCTTCAGGATGGCCCGCATTTCCAGCGGATCGGTAAAAGTGATACTCTGAATCTCATCGAAGGACACCAGGTCGTGGTCGTGCATAATACCAGGAGTGCGCCGTGCTTTGTCGAAGAAGAGTTTGGCGCGAGAGACGGCACCGCCACTGACCAGCCAGGAGTACTTGCTGAGATTGCCGAAGACGTATGACTTACCGGTTCCCTTAGGAGCCAACTCGACCATATTGAGACGGGGCTCGATGAAGGGGAGGAGACGGGAAATAAACTCAAGCTTCTGCGTCATGCTGACGAAGGATGCAGGATTATACTCCATCGCCGAAATGATAACGTCAATCCATTCTTCGGTCGAGAACTCTGTGCGGAACTTGCGATACAGGTTCAAATCAAGCTTCTGGAGAGGCTTGAATGGCTTGAAATCGACGAGTTCTACGTGGCCGGGGCCATCTTCATCCGGCGGCATATAAACCACCTTCAGAAGGCCCCATTTCTCGCCATCAATCAGGTCGGCAGGGTATTTCTCCACAAGGTACGGCGGGATGAGCGTCTCGTTCTGCTTGATGCCCATGTCGGGAATCTGGAACTGTACCTTATTGGCGATAAGGTTCGTAGTAACGATGAATCGGGTCAGCAACGTAAGCGTCTCTCCGTTGCGCAGACGCGCCTTTACAGCGTTGTTGTTGCTGGGTATATGCTCGTCCAGATAACGGGCAAGGTCCTGCTTGCGAAGCGTTCCATCCGGCTTGGCGTATTGCGAGATCAGAAAGTCCTTCACAAAGGAGGGGAGGTTCCGACCCAGGAAGACGTCGTAATTCTGGGGGTTCTTCAGTATGGCCGCAGAGCCGAATACTGTTCTGATTTTTTGTCCTAATTCGCTCATGTGCTAAAAGTCTAAGAAGTCATTCCCACCGAAACCGGTGCCGATAACCTTGATTGTTGCATTGAATGATGTTCCACCAGGTATGGTGAATTCGGCCTTGTATTCTCCCTCGTCCAGGCCATTGACAAGAGCACTCCATTTACTGCCAGCACGGATCATCTTGAAGTCCTGACCATTGATGTGCAGCCTGACTGTCGATGGCTGCGGCATCACATTGACAGTGATGGTCGGGTTGGAAACTTCGATTTCCTTGGTGAGCAGCGTGTAATTGTAGCGGACAAGATTCTGTTTCTTGTTCGTGATAATGATATACGGAACCAGCACCTCTTCGGGCGTACAACCACCGTGTACCTCGTGGACCGGCTTGCGACCCAATGAAGCGTGGGTAAGGGCGACTTTATAACGTTCTCCATCGTTCTCGTTGGTGTGAACGACATAATCGGCATCATGGTATAGTTTACCATCTGCTGCGACTTTGATGTAGCGTCCATCGTGCTCCACCTTCGCATCATATTTCAAAGAATCGAGCTTGCGAGAAAGGCAGCTCAAGCCGTGGTCAGAAACAATGGCAATGGTGTGCTCACCGTAAGCATTGCTGGTGATAATGTCCATTATCTTCGACTGAAGGACCTGGAGTTCCTTGACCAGCGTTGCATTCTTCTTATAGCCAGCGCTGTCGTGGGCCAGAGCATCTAACTCGCCGAATTTGATGACATCGTCGAAGCGGTTCTGAGCGGTCGCTGAAGGAATCGTGCAGCGTGTAACCTCCGAATGGAGAACCCGGTAGTTAACACCACTATCTTCAATCAATGAAAGGATGTAGGGGAGGAACTCGTACCCCAGGGCGTCTATCCAATAGATCTTATCTGGTCGGTATTCATCGGAAGACAGATGCTGAGCGAGGCGGTTGTGTGATTCCTCAAACGAGTGATACCATCCGTAGAAGGAATCTCCGTCGTGGTTCTTTTCGCTAATGAAGGCCTTGATACCCTCTGTGTATTCATCAGCGAGTTTAGCATTGCGGTACTCCTTCAAGTACTCGATGTGCCAGTTGTCCTCGGCTTTGACCGTAGTGTTGGGATCGGCAAGAAACATACCCAGAGCAGGGTATTTCTCGGCCGCCTTCTCCAATGTAAGACCCGTGCGATCCTTGTCGGCATACCAAGCGGTGATGAGTACCTTCTCGAAATCAAAGGCTCCCGTGCAGAGTGCAATCGCAAGCTGAGTATTGTTTTGCTCAATCTCAGCAATACGATTCTTAATATAGTCCCTTGTCTCCGGAGCAACAAATTCGCAGATGACATTCAGGGAATTCTTAATGAGGTGTTCACGCTCAGCAGCGTAACCCATCTGTGTCGAAGGCTCGCTGAAGTAGAAAATACGTTCGGCAACCTTCGTGGGAAGCTCGCGAAGCATTCCATACTCGGAAACCTCATTGAAGCAAACCTTGAGGTAAGGGTACTTCTCTGCGGAGTCGCAGGAGAGGAAATAATTCTTCATCAACCAACGGTCATATTCCGTCGTTTCCGTCTGCACCCACTGGATAAAGATGTCTCTCGGTTCCAGATGGACAAAGTTAAAACGGCTGCACACGAACGAATTGAAACCGAAGGCTGCGAGGCCAGTCTTGAGAATGTCTTGCAACAGCTGGGACCAGTATTTCTCCTCCTGTTTCTCGTAGGGGAAGGGGATAGTGATTCCTAAGAACGACTCGATGTATTCGTGCGCATTCTCTACATACTTGAAGGTGAAAATGTTGTCAGGAACGGAATACTTATTTCGGCGATATATCGGACTGGAAGAACAGATGATCTGCGTCTGAGGGGCTTGATTCTTCCAGAAGCGAAGCCAATCATAGACAGTGTTCAGACATACGATTTTGCTCTTTTGGGCGAATGCGTTGGTTGCATTCTTGATTTGGGTAAGGAACACTTCGGTCTTGTGCTCTTCCTCCAGATAGGCCCATACAGGAGCGCTTTCTTCGATGCGAGCAAAGCTATTCAAATAGTTGCTGAAACGGTTTTGAAGGCCGATTAAGGGCACATAAATACGCTTATGAGGATGATCAATATCTTCAATGAGCATAATATCATTGAAGAAACCTCTAAAGTCCGAATCACTGTAGAAACGGACCAACTCCGAGAAGGGGGTAACAAGCGTGAGGTCTTTGCACGATTTGAAGGCCGTCTTAAGGTCGTCTGTTGTAAGCCATCCATCGGGATAGTCAGCGGGTAACAACTCTTCCAGATTCAGCGCTTGAACGCCAAGGAACGCAAGGTCCTGGGCAAAGCGCGTGAAGACGTTGAAGTTGTTGAGCATGATGAAGCGGACGGGGTAGCGGCAACGGAGGGGGTCACCATCCTCCATGTCCCGCTTAATCTCCGTCAGTAGGTCATCATAGGACTCAAACTGAATGATTTTCTCTGTTGCATCCATAGCTTACGATAGATAGTTGGAAATGAATTCGGCCACTTCCGGGTTATTATCGATGATATCAAGGACAACTTTCTGCCAGAGAACGCCGGGCATATTGGCTTCTTTGACAAGTGTCTTGGCCTTCTTAACTGCATCCGGGCTGAGAGGCTTTGGCGCAGCAGGTGCAGAAGGCGTAAAGAACGTCGAAGTAGGCGTGTTGGCAGGCTGTGTCGAAGTTCCTGAAGGAGATGACGGAGACTGCTGCGGTGCAGGAGCCGGATTCATTTGATCCCGCTTCATAATGTAGAAGTTGAGCACGCATTCACGCACATCGGATTCCTTGCGGAAAGCAACCTCGGACTGAAGGTGCGAAATCTCTTCAAGCAGCTCGTCCCACCAGTCTCGCTGAATTTTCACGGTCTTGATGGAGCTGATGAAGTTTATAAAACCGTTTTCGTAGTTCTTCGGGCTCGAGACTAACTGGGCTATGTCGACCTTCTCGCTGTTGACAAGGCGGTAGAGATTCTTAATCTTGGCAATATCGGGATTTTGATCCGCCTCCAGCACTTCGATAAGAAGTTTGATGATTTCTGCTCGCTTTTCATTAATATTGTCGCAGTAGGTGAGTACCCAAAGCGGGTAACGGGACTTCTGCATACAGAACTCGTTGATACCCCAGCGGACGTTGCTAAGACTCTTTACCTCCGGAATATCCTTGATAAACTGCAGCTGGAAGACCTCGTACAGTAACTGCGTCAGTTCGCTCTCCTCTTTGGAACCGAAACGGAGCATCAGTTTGTTGTTGGACTCAGAATGACCGTCGTTCCACATTACGAAGAGGTCCTTGATCATATCGGCCAGCTTCTCGTCCGAAATCGGCTGTGAAATGGTCGTGACAAATAGGTCTGCCTTGTGCTTGCGCATTGCATAGGAGAAGGCTACCCAGTTGGCGCGGCTTGGGAAGAATCCGAACGGAGGGCGCATCAGTGGAGCAAACACCTCGGAGAGCGAGAACTTGTCCACATATTTTTTCTTGGCGGCCTCGATGCACTCGTCAACCTCGTTGCATACCTGGGCAATCCACGAGCCATTAGCAATGGCAGCAGGAGTCAGACGGCATTCTTCATCAATCAGGTGATTGTCGTTTTCCTCGAAGATGTATTTTGCCGGCATATCAGAGCCACTGAACTTGGTAAGTTTGTCGCGGGTCTGAGACTGGAGCATCTGGAGTACCAGGGCAGGGAAGTTCTTGTTAGCGAGGAATGTGTTGGTTATACCTCGGTATGCCTTGACCGACTCCATACCCTTGGTGAATACCCTGTGGCTGAATTTCTTATTGATAAGCGAGTATATGTTTCCGATGATGCCCTCGCTGGTCTGCTCTCCATTGAAATAAAGAGTGAAAGAACCATTGATAAGGCGATTGCCCCACTTATTCACCAACTGTTTGGCAGCCAGGTCACTCTCCTTTTCAATGGACTCCTGATAATGGCTCTTGGCGACATTATGGCTCGCGAGCAGACTGATAAACTTCGATTGTGATTCGTAGGTAAACACCTCCGTCGGGATGATATGGATGGAGTTCAGGAATTCGGAGGAGAAGTCCTTTACTCGATTCTCGACAGCCCGGCGTTCTTCCTCTGTCACAGCCAGGTAAATGGCAACATGGAGCGTATTCGGCTTTTCATTGGTGTATTTGTTCAGACGGCTACGCAGCACCGGCTCCGGGTCGGAGCAGGAGAAGAGCTGTGGCTCGCACTTGCGAATCAGGTAGTCTCCGACCACGAACAATTTGGTGAGATTCGCCTTAACTGCAAAGTTATAGTTGAGGAAATCAAGAGCCGACTTGAACTGAGCCGCAACTTTTTCCTCTTCCTTTCGCAGTTCTGCCGGGTTGAGGGAGCTGACAGAAATCTTAAACTCGCCAAAGACATCGCGGGCAATGATCTGGTTGGTGTCCAGGAAGCGCAGGATGTCATCCATCTTGGGCTCCAGGCGGTCATCAGCGAATAGTCCACGGATGCTCTTCTCGTTAGGAGAGATGCGAGCAATCACATCAGTGCTTTTAGTTGCGAACTGAGTGGACAGGGTATTGAGCAGGAGGATTCCTTTATATACGCGCACATAGTCGTCTCCGGCTTCCTCTACCCGGTGGATATGATTCTGGAAGTTAGAGGTGAACGCACCACACTGGGGATTTGCGAGGAAACTCTCGAAGAAGAAGTCCCAGAGCCATTCCGCTGTAAGCAGTGAGCGCTGTTCGTACACATACTCGTCTGCAATGAATTTGCGGAAACCTTTCTTCTCGTCATTCATAAAGTTGACGACAGAACGGTTCGCAGAGCCGACGTAATCAGACAGTTTGGAGCACAGGAATGCGCTGTACGGATGCATCGGGAAGAGGTTAGAGATGCCTGAACGTTCTTCTTCAACGCCGCCCTCGCAAAGATAATCGATGAGTTCGTTGAGACGGACGGTACGATTGTAACGAAGCTGGTCATAACCCACCTTATCGGACTTGATTTCGAACGTATGGCGCATCACACGATAAGTGGAAACTTCGTCCATCATATAGCGAATGGTGTCGAAGCGGTCATTCATCGTGCGAACATCGTCTTTCTTGCTGCCGCTGGCCACCTGGTCTTCTACGCGGTGAGAAATCAGGAACAGGAAGAGATTGCAGCTCTGTGCCTTCTCGGCGATGTTCTGCAGGACGTTGATACGATCACTGCCGATGGCCTCCATGATGGAGGTAAACTCATCCCAGAAGACAATGAGACCGTCAGCAATTCCTTCGTCCTCAATGGCCTTTTCAACCTCGGCAAGCCACTCGCTGACGCTCTTAGATGTGAGGGTGACGCCCACGGTGTTGTAGAGCGCTTCCTCCAACTCCATATAGGTCTGGATGTCGTTGGCTTCAAGACGAGCGATTACTCTCTCCGGAGTAGGGGCGATGTCATGCAGTTCATCGTGCTTATTGATGGCGTCCTGGGTGTAACTGTCGTGGTCCTTGACATACTGAATGGCACTTTCAAAATCAGACTTCACCACGATATTACCATGACCGGCTGCCACCAGGGCGTTCTTTACTTCTCGCTGGAGAGAGAGGGAGAAGCGGCGCAGATCGTATGCGCCCTCGACACCCTTGATGACCACAGAGAAGAAATGCTTGTTCTTGCGGTAGTTGATGAGCTGGTTGCGCAGACTGGCGTCCTCGATCTTCTTGGTATAGAACTCAATGTCACCGAAACTGTCGCAGAGCAGATGCCGGACGACGGAACTGGCGTGGGATTTACCGGTTCCGAAGGTGCCCTGAACCCAAATGCTTTTGCGCTTGGATTTGTCGGCGGAGGAGACTGCCGTAAGCGTACGCTGCAGCAGGTCGCAAAATTGGTGTGTGGGTATGAAGGATGCCCAGAGATTGTTGCTGGAATCTGCGGTAATGTCATATACCGGCAGGTAATCCTGCATTTGGATATAATCTGAATAACGTGCCATAGTTTCGTGTATCTGGGTGGTTAAAGCATCATCTTAAGAATATCGGTTGACTTCAGGTCGTCCCGCAGATTAATGTTATCAAGGCCCAGGTTGAGCTGGACATTTAGGATATGGTTCCTCTCTTCCTGAAGAGAGCGGAGGCATCTTTCAAATGTTTGACGATCAATCCCAAATTGACGATATATGCCTTGATCCTGATTGCCATTATAAAACTCCGAAACAGTAAGGGAATACCGATCTTTCGATTCTGCATAACGGTATAATGAATATGCTACGGTAACGAGGGCAATGTCATTATTGGGAATTCTTGTATATAGAGGCTTGCCTTTCTCTTTCCGAATCTGAGCCACACCTAAAGCAGAACCTATGGGGCAACTGGAGAATGTATTACAAAGAGAGCCCAGAGCGTTTTTCCTAACAGACACACTATACTCGGGAAGAGAATTCTCCAGCATAATGCGAAGCTCATCCAAAGTGTATACGCGGTTGAAATTCGCATCTTGAATATACCACTTGCAGATGCCAGAATCATTTGTGAGATTGACCCACATGATTTCCCAAACCAAATTAGGTTGAACAGCATACTTTGCTGCGAGTAGTTTGCCGCTTTCAGATATAGTAGTATCCACATTCAATATACCAGAGTCTATCAGCCAATTTGTGAACGGCTTTAATTGATTATCTTTGTTAAGGCCGTGATCGAAATTGTCGAAATAAGTCTCGTAGTGCTCAAAGTAATACTCTACCCAGCGTTCACGCATTCCGAAATTGTTATAGCGATTGATCGTGGCTTTGGATGTGGTATTTGTTTTCATTCCTTCTGATTGTTTTATCGATGTAGCAGTAATGCAACCATTATCCTTGAAATCAAGACACTTACGACATCGAATACACTTATCGGAATTAATCTTCACGATTGGCGTTACCCTAAGCGCACCGGTCGGGCATTCAACTTCACATAGTTCGCAGTTTACGCAATAAGTGGCCTTGTTTAAGACACGCTTCAGATGGCTGATAAAGGTAATTTCGCCTTCCACATTAGGAACGGTCACGACAATGGAGTCCTTATTGCTATTGAACTCCAGCGTAATGCTAAATATACGTTCCTTCGAATATTTTACAGATACAGTGTAGACATTACCACTCTGCGAAACCTTCGAATGTCCTAGAACCTTTAGCCACTCAAAGATATTCTCACTTGGATTGGTGATGAATGCTTTAAAATCAGGCGACTGTGAAATGATTGTTATTGTTGATTTCGTTTCATACCCCTTGCCGCCAGCTCTAATCTTCCAGTTACCTGTCTTTATATAATTGTCAATATCGTGCTTTCCATCCTTAACGGCAAATTCCCTAATCTTATCAATGAAAGGACGAGTCGTTTCTGGATAAAGTTTGTTGCAGAGATAATCGTTCCAATCTGAGCCAAACGGACAAATAACGCATCCGACTCTTCCCAAACCAGACCGGTAAGCATTGTTAAACGGAAGAGCGTGAGAAATCAAATACAGCCAGATCTCCGTCGTGTTCCAGTCAAGGATAGGGCTAACATTGATGACATTCGCATGTTTTGCATCATTTGCAACACGCAAGTAAGATGCTCGCCTTGTGCTCTCTTCCGCGCGGGTTCCAATAAAGGAAAGGACATGAGGCTGTTTGCCTAATCCCGACAATTCTTTCAACTTGATATATAGTGGCGCAGTCTTCATTACGCCACAGCACCAACGCATAACATTGCTTGGTGACCCCATCTTATCCCAATAATATAGGACTGGTTTGTTATTCTTCGCCTCCTCAAATTTCAAATCCGGATACTGTTTGTGATAATACGAAGCAATATCTCTGTAAAGGGAGAGGGAAGTAGGTAATTCATATCCAGTATCAGAATATAAGACATAGAAGTCTGTACTGGGGATAACACGCGTAACGAGGTCCAGAAGCACTTGAGAATCCTTACCACCAGAGAAGGACGCGACGAACATATCGATCTTACTCGTGAGAACCGCACCCTTTCCTTGTGCATTGGCTTCAGCTTCAGACATAACATCGAAACTATCGCAAGACTCCTTCACGACTACTTGCTTCTCTCCAGTCTTTTTCTCTATCCGAGCAGCAAGGGCCTGGAAATCTATATCTGGATTAGTCTCAGATGCTTTAGTAATCCCTTTATATCTACGGTACACTCCATTAATGAACTCCATTGCTTCATGCTCGATTAGAAACATCGTATCAGCATTAGCGTCGCGGAGGTAATCAACATCAATAGGTGTTAGAACGATATTTTTTCCTTCTGGTGTAATGTAGATTTCAGGAGCATCGAAAATGTTTCCACCTTTCACCTCCATCACGAGCACACCACAATAGAAGTAGCGGCGATCACAGGCCCATAGCAGGGGAGCTACTGAGTGGGGATAGACCCAACCCATATGATTCAACCCGAGGAGATCCAGCTCTTCGTAAAAAACTGGCCTCGGTGCTATGCCGAGGGCTTCTCCTGCCGATGACATCGTGAGTATCACTCCATTATGTGGTCTGTCCCAGACAATCTTGAACATAAAAATCCATTTATAACTGATGACAAATATAGGTAAATATTTTGATTTTACAAATTCTGCGATTTTATTTTTATAGAAATTACGAGTTTATTTATTTGTAAAAAATAAACCCCGCCGGAGTGGCGGGGCCTATCATCAGGGCTTGCGATACTGACCGTGGAACGCTCGGACCAGTTTTCCTTCTTTACAAAAGGTCTGTATGTATCGTTCGGATGATCGCTGAGGGATATTGAGTTTCTGTGCCAGGCTGAGGTAGGTCTCCCGACTGAAATCTGGCGGCAACTGGTCGTAGAATGCTTGCTTAGCTTCCGTCTTCTCCGAGAGAGCGGATACCGCCGCCGAGATAGGCAGGGACTCGAATACTTTCGCCGTATGTTTGAGAAGGACCTGAACCACCGACAATGCGTTCTGGAAGTCGGTCTCGGAGCAGAAGACAATCTGCTGCATGGGCACGTTCTCCATGAAGCGCAGCGCCGTCATGACCATCGCAATACGGTAGGTGATCAACCCGAGACGGCGGATAGAACCGACAATGTCAAGGCCGTAGAGCTGGGCGTACTCCGTCTGGACGGAGCGGAAGAAATCATTGAATTCTTGCTCCTGAGGCGTTGTGAAGCGGAAGGTCATAGGCTCGGCTGCCTGCATCTGTGTATAGAGGTAGTCGAACCGTTTGCCCAGCTCGTCAAAACATTCCTCCATCGTCTTGTCAGAAGAACCGGCGAAGACATCGTTCCATACCAGGGCTACGTCGATGGAATAGAAGATAAACCTGCTGAAAAGACCGTTTTCGGCATCCGGGATCAGGCTCAGCACCTGACGCGGAGTGCCGGACAGAACAGCGGAAAGGCGGGGTATCTTCAGCTCGACGAACTCCCGGTCCTTGCGCCGGTTGTAGCTGATGGATTCGTGGTGGAACGCTTTGCGAAGCGCATCAGAATAGTTGCCGTGCTCTGACTTGAACGTGGTTGCGAGCGTGTCGCCCTCGGTTTCAAACATCAGGCCCACACCGTCGTTATCGTTAAGCGTCTGGCACATGGCCGTGGCACTGCTATTCGCCGGCATGATGAGCGTCTTCATCGCAACTTCCTTGGGACGGGACAACCCCTCCTTGCGGCTGCTCTTGAGAAACGCTGTCATCTCCTCGTCGTAGGTTGCCTTGAGCCGAGCGTATTCCTCACGGAGTTTCTCGTGAATAGGCATTATGATGTTTTTGCAGAGGGAGAGTCGACCTTTACCAGCAGACGCCTGAGCTGTCACGAATAAATAAAGGTTCGCGTACACGCGCATGCGATCATATACACCAGAGAAGTTCGGCAGGCACGCCGATATTGCCGTGACAGTGCCCAGAATCAACAGGTCTGCATCCATTGCCGAGTTGGAGAAGGATACGATGCGCTGAAGGAAATCCGGGAGGTTACCTTTCACAAGATCGGAGAATGTGGGCATTGGCTCTGGCGGGTCTTCTGCCGCAACCGCCATTTTCGCCACTGGCGGAGTTGGCGGAGGTGTGACGGATTGGCGCTTGATTGATACGGATACACCAGCCTGTTGAGCCAGGTGGAAGAAAGTGCTGATGTTTACCTTTCCGCTTCCTGTAGCCATGCAGGAGGAGAACTTTTTATCGGCTTCATGCTCGTCATAACCGGGATAGAAGCGGCTAAGGCGCTGGAAATAGGAACGTCCAGCCTCGCCCAACTCTCCGGCAAGGGCGAAGCCGAGATCCAGCCAGTCCTGGTAGTTGGCGGTAATATCGATGCCAGCCGCCTCGATGCGCTGGGTGACGATTTCAATGTCGCTATCCTGAAGGTTCTGCGGAACAGCGACCGGTACTGAAGGAGCGGACTCCCTCTGCTGAGGCTGGGGAGTCCACTCAGTTAAGTTGAATTTCTTCTTGGTCATTTTTCAAGGAGTTTTGGATAGATGTACGCATCGGGATCGAACGGAAGATAGCAGGCACGTGATACGTTGCTGCAGTTGATGTCCACGTCAATCCGGTAAGTGTAGGCGACATAGGCCGCTATTGACTCGTAGAAGTTCTTATGGGTGCCTTCCGTAATGTCAATGGGTATCACCCACTTCAAGCCGTCTCCGGAAGGGCTACGGAACAATAATTGGGTCTCAAAGTACTCGTCCTGCAGCAAACGCTGGAACAATCCCTCAAGGTCAGTCACGTGATCAAAGTCGATGCATATCAACCCGGAGTGCGCTACCAGATCCCTGTCGTTGCGGGTAGCAAACGTGCCAGAGAAGGTGGCATAGTCGAATGCTGTTGACTTGAAGCGCTTAGCGGCCTTCTTATCAGTCATGGCGCGGAGCCGTTCAGTTCGCTCCCTGGCGTAATCGCTGGTGATGTACTTGTAGATGTCCACCACGTTGGCGGTACGACACGGCTTGAGATTCTGTATGGGCGCACGGAAGAAGGAGAAAGGCCGGATGGATATGGTCTCTTCCTTAAGCACCTCCGTGGGCAGATCTTTCAGCTGTGCATATTTCCGGACAGAGTAGAAACTGCGTTCCTCGCCGATATGCAAGAACATCTCCTGGTTGAGCGTATCCAGCAGTTCGTTACCGGTCTGATGGTAGTGCAACTCGGCGAAATCAAATGCGTTGCCTTCAGGAATGGCACCATCAAGGTCTTTATGCAAGGCCCATTCGGCAGACATCGCTTTGCCGGGAACTTCCTTGTGTAGCCATACGTGGAGTGTAGGCTTGTCGCCGTTGAACGGATTGCGGGTAAGCCCGCAATCACGTCCGACGACTTTGAGAACGACTTCTCCGGGATAGTAAATCCGGAGGATGTGAGCGTAGATACCCAGCCCGTAGTGGGTTTTGGCGAGGACAGCCTCGCGTGTCAGTTTACTGTTCTCCATAACGCTCGCTTATGTTAAACATTACATAGTTGTTGCGGAGAACACGCTCCAGGTCGCGCTTGAGATACCAGATTTTGTGACCAATCTTGGTGTAGGGGATGGTGCCGTTGGACCTAAGTGTCTGGAGGGTACGGGCGCTGATGTGCAGTTTCTGCATCACCATCTGGCCATCGATCCAATCCTCGAGAAAGGCCCGGTCGTAGAGGATATCGAGTTGCTTGTCGGTCAGGTCATCAATGCTGATGATCTTGCGCTTGAGCAGTTCTTCCTGGATGAAGGGGCACTGGCGTAACACCTTGGCGAAATCGTCTGTGGGGTCGGCTGCTATCGCAACCATGATGTCCCCAATTCTCTTAGGCTCACTCATTTTCCAAGGCGTTTACGGTTGACATAATCCTGGGCTGCGGCTTCCATCTCAGCTTCGGTCTGCTGACGGGCGGAGTTCATCCACTCTTCTATCTCGGAGCGCTTGAAGCTGAGCTTCTTGCCTTTTTTGTAGTAGGGGATGAGGCCGTTGCGTATCCAGCCGTAGATTGTGGGCGCAGCGGGATGGTCGGGCAGGAACGCCTGGAGTTCCTTGACGTCCATCCACTTGCAGGTAGGTTCAGGCGCAGGTGCCTGATGTTGTTTTTCGAGTAGCGACTCGAGGCGGTCGACCTTGTCGACGAGATATGCCAAGGCTCTCGGCATATCGTTGAACGAGAGTTCGTTCGTGTTAAAACTCGCTGCCATAATTGCTCGTTTTAGCGGCGTTTGTACTAAGACTTCCAGGTTTGCCGCAGAACGAGAAAGCCACTACTCGAACCTCGAATAGTGGCACAATAATCAGACGTTACTAAACAGTGAGAAAACGGTTATTTCTTGTAACCGAAATAACCGCTTTCACCTCGTCTAATTGACTGATTTTCAGGAGATATTTTTATATTCAAAATCTGCCAGTGACAGAAATAATAACCGCCGTAACCTACTTCTTTTTGCTCAGGGCCACCATCTGCTGAACGTCCCTGTCGTACGTGGATGGTTTTTGCCATTTACATTTTATCGTCCTAAACTCACGGTCTCGGAATTGGAAGAACACATCCTTGATGAAGGTTATCCACTCGTCTCGGGTCGGACGCATCGTGTACAGCTCTTTGTGCGTTAGGTAAAAGGTATGCTCTATGTGCTCGTTGGATAGGTTTATCGTTGGAATCTGTTGAACATTGGGAGGCGTAGCGTTATGCTCAACGAGATACTCTATGTACGTCATCAGCCGGGTGAAATTCTCGTCACTCATTATCTTCTCGTCTTGCAAATTGTACCCGGAGAAGTGAAGGAAACGTTTTCGGGCTTTCTGCTTGTTCTTATTCAGGTCTGACTTGGTCAGCTTCACAGGTATTGTCTTTCCGGCGCTACGGGAAAGAGGCGATGAAATGGGCGCGAAGGACTGGCTGATGTTCTGCTTGTATATCTCTTTCTGCTCCTTCAGGAACGCCAAAACCTGGGACGCCACTGAATCAGTGGATTTGCCCGAGATGCCCAGATCCGTCAATGTTCCAATCTCGCTTTCGACATAACGGAGTATTTCCCTGCCATCCGACAATGCTATGATTTCGTCGCTTATCCTGTCTTTGATACTCTTGAACGAATAATCCTCATCGTCTATGGCGCTGCTGTACAAGCTGTCTTCCACGAGGGAAATTGTGGATTTGAGGGACGACAAAGAAGCGTGTTTACACGAATACAGCGGAGCAAGGAGGCTTGTGTCCGCTTCGTCTGCTATGACCGCCTGTTGAGCCGCATGGGTGCTTTTCATCTCATCCACATAGGACTCCAGATGGTATTCCTTCGGGAACATTTCAAGCACATCGTTACAAAAGTCCCTGACGGGATCAACGTCTTCCGGCTTGAGTACAGCACCGAACAAAATGCCGATTTCGTAGTACAGCTTGCAGGCATATTGCCACAGGAATCTATAGATGCGATATACCATATCATAAGCATCTTCATCTTCCGGTGGAACTTCGTCATATCGTATGTTTAGGGCCGGGTGTATCTTTTTATCGTTGATTTCGAAAGCAGTCCCAGATACGCGTTGGAGTTGCTTAAGAGTTTCTTTGACTTCATCTCTCGTAAGATCATCATCTTCGCGGCTCGCGGCGTTCCGGAGTAACGTTTCGACGATACGATACCCTTCCCATATAATAATAGCATTGTAGTACCGTTCCACAGGAGTTCTGTTAATTGAATCCAATGGCAGCACGACGGGGAAGGTATCTCGTTTGATCGCAGTGTACTTTGCCGCTGGTGTCATCCGCACCGGGATCTTCTTGGGAGCTGGCGGGAAGGATAGGGAAGTGTCACCCTGCAACTCGGCAGTTAACCACTCCTCGGCTTGCTCCAGGGAAGACGGAACATCATTGAAATGCTGTTTGACCAGATCACTCAGATGCATAGTGACACTGCACGGTGGGTACAGGTCGCCTTCGTTGATCTTATGGTAGATGGTAATGTTCATGCTTAGTCCTCCTTAATCTTTATCACCTCCGCAGCAGCCTTTTTCTTCTCGTTGACAAGGTCTGCGTAGATTTGGGTTGTACTGACGTTTTTGTGGGTGAGCATTTTGCTTACGGTGTAGATGTCTGTGCCACCGGCTATGAGCAGGGTAGCGTAGGTGTGGCGGAAGCAATGGAAGGTGATGTATTTTTCAATTCCGGCTGATTTTAGCCAGGGTTTCAGGCGGCTATTTACCATTTGCCTTGTCAACCCTTCAAATACTTTTCCTTCTGATGGAGTGCCGCATAGTTCGAGTGACTGGTCGCTGATTGGGATGGTAGCTTCCGTGTCGGTTTTCTCTGTTTTGATTCGTATGCATTTCCCTCCTCCCGGGTAGTCCTGAATATGGGACCATTCGAGCTGTAAGATATCGCTTAGGCGGAGACCGGTGAGGCAGGAGAAGATGGATGCGTTCTTAAGGACTGGGAAGTCGCATTCTGATTTGGCCAAAGTGGTCAGTTCTTCCATTGTCAGGTATTCTCGTTTTGTCTCTTGTGTGTCGAGTTTGTCGAGGTAGTCATTTACGTTCTCCTTGAGGTAGCCTTCTTTGAATGCTATGGCAAGGAATGCCCTGAATGTGCTCCAATAGCCTGCAGCGGAGTTTTGGGAGAGTTTGAGTGTATCACTCTTTATCCTTTTGGTCGTGCTAAGGTATTCTCTGAATTTGTTGCAGAAGTCGACTGTGATTTCATCAAATGTGCATTTGCCTTTGACGAAGATGTTGAAGTGTTCATATACTATTCTCCATTTCTTGTCGTGGCCTTGCAGGACGGAGTAGAAGTATTCGAGGACGCTCATTTGTCCTTTGGATTTGTCTAGGAATCCGTATTGTTCGTTGATGAGCGAGATTTCGCGTTGGGCACGGATGGCTTCGGCTTGTTTGAGTTTGGTGGCGTTGTTTCTGCGGTCGGCAGCTGTGCGAGGGCTTTTCATTATGTATATGCCGAGGTATTCCCGTCTTGTCATCTGCATTGTGCGCGGGTTGCGTATTGCAGGGTAGAAGTCGAGGTAGAGAGCGACTCTGCCGCTCGGGTATTCTCTCTTTCGAAGTGTTACTTTAACAGCTACCATATTACT
>OIWM01001313.1_pt1 | contig 25140 bp, 53 predicted proteins | sample 1587451 | NCBI WGS metagenome assembly OIWM01 (sample SAMEA3888907, study PRJEB22519) | human gut metagenome | biome: human gut; feature: human-associated habitat; material: faeces | place: Denmark | collected 2011
TCTGCGACAGAGCGCGAGCGTGCCGCGTTTCTTATACCCTGCCAAGGGCTACGGGATTATTTCACTAACTCTCAATTTAGTACTCTTCCGCAATATCAATCTCTTCCTGCTCGGCAGCTGTAGTATCTGCAGAGTACGGGGTTCTGTGGAGGTATGCCAGCCAGTAGCCACATCCTACGATCCCAGCACCACCAACGATGTTGCCAAGGGTAATAGGCAGCAGGGCTTTTACGAGGAAATTGAACCAGGTCAGGCTCTCTGCTGCAATGCCGTAGACCTGCGCTGTCAGAAGACCGCATACACCGAAATACATATCTGCGATACTGTGCTCGAAGCCGCATAATACAAATAGCATCACGGGCCAGTAACTGGTCAGAAGCTTGCCGGAGACCCGCTTCGCAGCAAAGGACATCCATACCGCGATGCACACCAGAATATTACACAGGATACCTCTTACGAAAGCCTCACCCACACTTAAATTCGTCCGGGATGCCGCGGCATTAACAATGGCCTGTGCCAGCTGCTCTCCGAAAAGATCCGGTGTCCGTCCCACCACTACCAATACTGCCACAAAAGCCGCACCGAGGAAGTTGCCGATGTAAACAAACAGCCAGTTTTTCAGCATCTTCCATACCGTGACTTTCTTCTCCAGCACTGCCAGTATGATCAGATTGTTGCCGGTGAATAGCTCGCTGCCCGCTACCAGTACCATAGCCATACCCGCTGGGAATACCGCAGCGCCTACCAGCTTCGCCACCGATGCGATGCCGATGGTGCTGGATGCCGTAGTCGAAGCAATTCCTGCAAAACCGATGAACATACCGGCAAAAAATCCCAACAGAATCGTCTTAAAGATCGACAGATTTACCTTATGGATCCCGACTTCTATATAATTTCTTGCAATTTCCAAAGGTGAATGCATAACCAAATTCCTCCTTATCCTTTTTGAACAGTTCCATCTTGCCATATTTCTAAAGCTCTTGCAAGCAAATCCGAAAAGAATATTTCCTTCTCTTGATTTTCGCACGTTAATTTGCTATAGTGTTTAAAGGACAAACGGACATCTTCCGACTTTGTCATACTATTTATTTGCAGCAAATAACAGAATCGAGGAAATCTACATGAGTACTCTTACATTTGGTTTTATCGGTCTGGGTCTGATCGGCGGTTCCATCGCCCGGGCGATCCGTCAGAATCTCCCTCAGTCTCAGATCATTGCATACGATATCAATGCAGATACCCTGCGGGAGGCTGCCCAGTGTGGTGTTGCCAACGTGATCACCACAAGGATCGATGCTTCCTTCTCCGACTGCGATTATCTTTTCCTCTGTGCTCCGGTACAGAAAAATGACGAGAACCTCTCAGCTGTAAAAGAAATTCTCTCACCAAAGACCCTGCTCACTGATGTGGGAAGTGTCAAGAGTGAGATTCATACAGAGATCAAAAAAGCCGGTCTGGAAGGACAGTTTATCGGCGGTCATCCCATGGCCGGAAGTGACCGTATAGGCTTTATCAATTCCAAGGCCGTTCTTTTGGAGAATGCCTATTACATTCTCACGCCCACGGATTCCGTTCCGGAAAACAAAGTCACGGATTATAAAAATCTTGTACAGCAGCTGGGTGCCATCCCTATGATTCTGGAGCCGGCACATCATGATTACGTTACTGCAGCTGTCAGTCATCTCCCCCATATCATTGCCGCATCTCTGGTAAATCTGGTGCGGGACAAGGATTCTGCGGACGGACTGATGAAGATGATCGCTGCCGGAGGTTTCAAGGACATTACCAGAATTGCCTCTTCTTCCGCTGCGGTATGGCAGCAGATCTGCCTGACCAATACAGAAAATATCTCGACACTGTTGTCCTCCTATATTGCTTCCCTACAGGGGATCCAGCAGGAATTAAATGCCAAAAGCGGTGATGACCTGTATGAACTGTTCGACAGTGCCAGAATCTACCGGGATTCCTTCATCAACACTGCCAGCGGCCCGTTAAAATCTTCTTATGCAATCACCATTGACATTGCCGACGAACCCGGTGAGATTGCCGCCGTGGCTACGATTCTTGCCCTGAAAAATATCAGTATCAAAAACATCGGCATCGTCCATAACCGAGAGTACGAAGGCGGCGTTCTGCGCATTGAATTCTATCAGGAAGAAGCCATCGAGAGATCCACAAAGATCCTTTGCGAAAAGGGCTACAGTCTGCACAACAGGAAGTAGAACCCCTGTACCTGGCTCATCGCACTACACAAAAAGAGATCACCTACAAAGTGATCTCTTTTTCCTTATCTTTCCGCTTCTGTTTCCTTCGCCGCACTATTTTCTCCACACAGCCACATACGAGCAGTCCAAACGCACCGCCACAGGTATCCAGCACCACATCCGCAAAACACCCATAGCGTCCTGGGACAAATAACTGATGGAACTCGTCCGCTCCGGCGGAGACAAACACCCAGAGTACGATCAGCAGATACAGTTTCCGGTTCCTCTCCTTCCAGGGTCTCCACACACCGTACAGCAGCACTCCCATGCATGCATACTCGGAGAAATGAGCCAGTTTACGGATTGGATGTTCAAAATAAGCTGCCATACTGTCGATCACATTCTGTGTCCAGTGTTTCCCGGAAATAGCATTCAGAAGCTCCGCACATTTTTCTGAGATCATAGAACTCAGTGAGCCTGATTCCTCACCGTCCTGACCAGAAAAAGCGAAAATCAACAGATATAACAGTACAAGTAAAATAGCAGCCACAACACTGACTGCTATTTTTTTCTTATTGTTTTTCATCGTCATTAATCGTCTGGTATACGCGGATTCTTGCCGCATCACTCTCCGACATTCCGATGAAGACAGCCCCGTACGTATAAGAATCTCCCTTCATTTCGATCCTGACGATCCGTAAGAACGCATGCAGCACTTCCTGCGTCCAAATCCTCAGTTTCGATTCATACACTGCACCGATACTTAACACTTCCTTGCACAAAAAGCCCACTCCGTTGGGAGATACATCTACGATGTCTATGCTGACCTCCTGCATGTCTCCCCGGTCCAGGCGTTTTACCATCAGGGTGGAACTCATTTCTGTACGCTTGCTTCGTCTTCTTTCTTCCATTATTTTTCTCCTTTTAAGTCAGCGATGAACATGGCGTCCCTCATGTTTCGAGTTCGCCTCACTTTTCCTGTTTTGTAATTTACATTCCATCAGTTATCAATGATAACACAGCCACATCTCCGTAGTCAATCGGAAGTATGGCTCATTTTTCTCTGCAATTCATCGCAGATGGAGGACACCCTCTTTTCACCAAATCCCTTGAGAGTGAGCAAGCACTCTCTTACTTGGTCTATCGTGAGGGAGTCTGCTTCTGCCGTCTCCTTACCATCTTTGTATCCGGACTTATAAACCGACTCCGCCCACATTGTCATCTGACAATGGTCCATTTTGCGGATTTTGTCGTACTGTTTTCTGTTGAGGATAAATCCTTTAATCTTTCCCATACTGCTCCTCCTTACTGTCATAAACATTTCCATCAACTCTATACTTAGAGTGATTGTCGAGGAAATAATGTCTCCTACGCTTAGTATCGTTGATGTAGAACTTTCCTTCATCAAATTCAATAACTCCATATCCGCTAAGACCATCGCATCTCATGTGGACTATATCGCCCTCGTAAATTCTCCTGCCATCCTTTGAGACAATTCCTGTGAATTGGCATAATGTATCCGGATTTATTCTTGCTTGAAGATGCCTGTTCGGTAATCCCCAATCGGTCATTTGGTCGAAAATTATGTAATGCTTCGTGTTGTCCGGATGGTTCTCATAATCTTCCTTGATGCAATATGTTGTATCATTCAAGGCTATGTAAAATCCTTCGTACCACCTGTCCTTGTCATCTTCATCAATGCCTTTCGCTCTAAAAAGTATGTCTCTCATCTCTGTTCCCTCCCATATACCTCTTCTCTTGCAATCTCGTACAACATCGGATAATCGTGCGGGTTGAAGTTGAAACCGTATAATTTATAAAAGGCATCGTTGCTCATCTTGAACCACAGCACCGCCCACTGGAGGAGTGTCTTACCTCTCAGGGTCTGCATCGAATATCTTACTTTCGCATTAGATTTCATTATCTCGTGAAGAGTAACTGCCATTCCTATCCTCTCCTTTCTCTTGCCGCAGAACGGAACATCATAAGCAGCATCTCGCTTACAGGTCTTTTCCTGTCGGTTCTTTTGGCTTTCTTTACTGATACAAGGCTCCTCCACATATCATCTGTTGGAACCAACACCCCGACATTGTACGGAATTTCCAAACTCACCGCTGCATATACTTCAGCAGGCATCACATAGTAGTTGAAGTCTCCGATGAAATTGTGACCGTTCTTGCTGTGGAAGTCATCGACTGACGACTTAACCTCGTAACAATAAAAATCTCCTTTTTCGATGCCGGATACCGTATTGTTCACTGGTTTGAATTTCATGTAATCAACTCTGATTGCATGAGCAGTCGAATAGTCAAAAGTCACTTCTTTCGCCCAATATATCCTCGGGTCATTGTGTGGATTTATATACTTTTCGACCATTTCCGATAGGACGGATGTTGTTTCGGGTCTGTTCATATCTACCCCTCCAATCTTTTTAACTGCCTGTCCACCTTGAAATCAATCCTCTTCTCAACCTCATCTTCTGCTTGGAAGAGCAACTCCATCTGTCTGCACATAATTCTCACATCTGCCAGTTCGTCAATGATGTCCGTTCTTGCCTTAAACAGGTCTGTATCTCCATTCGTAGGATTTACATTTTCTCCTCTGACGAGGGCGAATTTTCTTCTGTACTTGAGTAATGCTTTTGTCAACTCTGACATTTCTTCGATGCACATATCAATCTGAGGCTGAGTACCATACTCACAGATACATCTTTTATACACAATGTCGTGCTGTTCCTGTCTCGCCATTTCTTCCTGTTCCATATTTCCTCCTTGTCTGATGATTGCCGCACCAATGGTCTTTCCGGAACGCTCCCGGGCAATACCATCGGTGTATGCAGTCGCTGCACATTTGCGGCTCATCCTTTGATTTTCTATACAAACGGTAACTCCTCATCAATTCCGTCCGGAACATTCATAAAACCATCGCCCGATGAGGAATTATTGGATGCAGGCTGCTGATAATTGCCTCCTGCGTTGTTCTGTGAGGATGCCTTGCTTTCTGCGAACTCCTGCTCCTCAACAATTACTGTCGTGGTGTAAACCTTTACACCGTCCTTATTCGTATAGGAACCTGTTTCAAGTCTGCCTGTAATCGCAATCTTGGTTCCTTTATGGAGATATTTCTCAGCAAACTCCGCTCCTTTTCCAAATACCGCACAGGAAATAAAATCAGCCTCCTGCCCGCCATCCTGCTTAAATCTTCTGTCAACTGCCAGTGTGTACTTCGCAATGCAGGTATTGTTTGCATTCTGCGAGTAATTGATTTCCGGGTCTCTCGTGAGTCTACCCATTAAAATAACCTTATTCATTTTCTGTATCCTCCATTTCTTTCTCGAACTCATCCAAACCAACTGTTGGGAGTTTCCACCAAATTAGCACCAAAACTGTTATCCATATCAAAGCGTATGAGAACCTGCTTATCTCACCTTTAATCAAAATCATCATTCCACACACAAACCAAGGGAAGCAGTTCCAGTGTCGTTTCCATTGTTTTTTCAATCTTTTCAGCATACTTGCTCCTTAGAGTATGGCGGCTTAACAGCCGCCTTACAAATATCAAATCTCAGAGTCCAACTTTCCATAGAAAGCGGAGCGGAAGCCGAGGTAGCTGTACGAGTAAGAACGAGCATTGCTGAGGCTCATGGCGAACACACCCGCACCGGCACCATTGTACCAGTCGCCCCCGGCAATCGGCAAACGCTCTCCCTCCGTATCTGCATACAGGTAAGCCTTTGGTTCACCGGGATACAGGGCAAGTTCTTTCATCTGCTCTGTGATACCAAACTCAAACTCAGCATCTCCCCACTCGCATCCATCGTAGTCCATGCCCGACTCATCAGTTGTAAACTTGAGCCCGCCATCCTCAGCATTGATGCGGATAGGCTTGCCATCTTTCATCAGTGCCACCCACTTGTCGCTGTCTTTGCTCATGTCGATGTCTGCCGCAGCATTGTTGTCCGGTATCACTTCGATGACACCATCCATAAGTCTCATTCCTGCAAACCACTCCCAAATGTTTCCGCATAAATCAGAAACCCCAAATGGTGTGTGGTCGTGTTTCCATGTTGCAGGTCCGGAGCCTGTCAGCGTCTTATATCCGCCATCATAGGTCTTTCCTTTTTCGGAGTTATCTCCATGCCAGTCTCCGCAGTTCGTGTTTCCGTGTGGGAACACTTCGTTCTTGTGGCAGATGTTGGCAATCAAGCCTCTCTCTGCCGCAGTCCACAGATGCCATCCCTCGCCCTTCGCTCTGCAAAGGTTGACCGCCTCGTCATAAGTGACATTCACTTCCGGCTTTGTCATCGGGAGCGAATATGCTCTACCGTTGATTACTGTATTCGGATACTTGCTGATGTAGATTTCATCATACACTTTCCCATCCACCACAAACGCAGGATGAGGTCTGCATGAGCCTCCGAACAGGTCATTATCAGTTACTCTTGAGAAGCGAACCATAACTGACGGAATGCCCGCCTTGTCATAGATAACAACATTGTCCGCTCTGAACGGTTCAAATTCCGAAACTCTGATAAACGCTCCGCAGCCAGTCTCTTCGATTGAGATTGCCTCTGCAAGGCATCTGCCCTGCTTGTCCTTTTTCTTACAGTTTCTTGTGCATCTTACTTCCATTGTGATACCTCCTATAATTCGTAGTCTTTTCTGTTCTTGCCCTTACCTCTATACTTGGTAAACGGCTCTATCCATACACTCTTGCCGGACTTGTAGTGTCTCATATAGCCTCTGACGCTTACTTCGTGTTCCGGTTTGGTATAGGTTCTCTTTTGGTCGGGAAGTCTCAGAACTTTGCTGTCTACTTCCTCAATTACATATTGCTTCCGGATGAGTGGAAGCGGTTTCGTTACATCTTTTCGCAACACCTTAGCCTGCCGCTTGGTTCTTCTGCCCTTATCCTCAATCTTTACCATTTCCCGGTAATGGGTCATAAAACACATCAGAGCGTGGTACTTCAACGCTTCCTTGAGATGTGTATTATCCATTGCCATTACCTGCATCAAGAGCATTTTTCTTTCCGGCGGCAGGTGTGATGCAAAACGAAAGTTGGATGTCTGCGTAGTCACAGGGTCGTAATCGTATGTAACAACCGCAGGCAGATTAGGCTTTTCCGCCGGGTAGACCGCCAGTTCCACCAAATTTCCTTTGCTCTCGAATGTGAACTCAATCAATTCTTCCTGTAATTCGACAACACCTGCATCTAACGGTGCGTGGAACTCCTGCTGTTTCAGCCATTCTCTGTTTTTGGAGAACCAGTCAAGAACGATTTTCATTCTTGCATTTGACTTTACGATTATCCTGTCTGCCGACTGCTTATCCATCCTCTCGCCTCCTAAAATTCAAATCCCATATTCTCTTCGATGTCTGAAATCTCATCCTCGAGATACTTCCTGTAAATCTCTTCGTTATCTCTGAACCAAATCGAGGTGTCAAGACAGTTGCAGAACCACTCCACATCTTCCTCCGGGTCGCAGCATTCCAGTTCGTCAATCTGTTCCTGCAACTCTTCGTATTCGTCTGAACCCTCTTCGCACTCGTCTCTTTCATCCTCAAGTTCTGAAATCTTCTCCTCGAGAGCATCTTTGAGTTCGTCCTGCCCTTTACGAAAAATTGCATCTGTGATGTTATTCAGAGTAACCTTTACGCCCTCCTCCTGTAATTCAACCGCAATATCTCCGAGGTCGTACCCAACATCATCCAGTATGGAGATGTCAAGACTTCCACAATCAAGTAGTACAAATAACAATCCATCTAATGCTGACATCACAACACCTCCTCAACAAATTCGTCTCCCTTGAACCAACACTCCTTAGTGCCAAGTTTCTTTTTCTCGCAACCGTTCATCCTCATTCGATACTCCTGTTCCGCTTTCGGGTCGTGCCACTGCAAACCTCTCTTTTTGTACAGTGGTATCCAATGCTCGTCATAGAATGAGTATCCACAGCCATCTATTCCGAAGAAATAACCCCATTCATCATGTTCGTAAATCCGGAAGCCACACTCAGACATCTTCTTAATGCCGTCCAACTCATCCATAAAATAATCATCCGCTGAGTCCGAGAAACTCCACAGCCATCCCCACATCGGAAGAATGCTGTCACGCTCAACCTCAAAATCTTCTGCTCCAAGTTCTACGGTATTTCCATCTTGAAGATTGATGAGGTAAACATCTCCTGCGATATTCTCAACCTCTCCATTAGGGTCGTAATCTTCGCATCCGTCCGGAAGATTGCATACATATACCCTGTCGCATACTCGAGGCATCGTAACTTCATGCCAATCATCCGGCTTTGTCCGCATTAGGGTTTCTATCATCTCCTGCGGATAGGCATTCATTTCTCTGACCCACTCGTGAGCCGCATCGCTTATTGTCATCCCTGCTCTTGCCATGTTCATTCCTCCTTATCATGCAATATGCTCAAGTGTTTCCACATCGAAATATGCGTATGCCCTTCTCGGTCCTGCCGGATGCTTTCTTTGCAATCTACTCAGAACATAACACTCGTGCGTTTCTCCGAGACAATCCTTAATGGTCTCTGTCTTGCTGAGGACTCTCATGTCTGAGAGCCTCTCTCCGAAGAACTTCAATGTCTTGTCATCGAAAAAGTGACCGTACGGGTACTTCTCTTTATACATATCAACCAATTTCCAAGCCGGAATAGTAACTTTCATATTACTCAGCCTCCTTTCCTGTGATAATTGCGAACGCCTCCTTGAGGACTGCCAGTTTTCTCTCCGCCTCGGTCGCTCTCTTGAGTAATTCCTCAATTTCTCCCGCAGCCTTGTTTCTCATCAATCCCATCTGAGCATTCATGCTATTAAGAGCCAAACCATCGTCCGAAATCTGCTTCTCGAGTTCGTTAATCTTGGTACAATACTGAGCATCCATTCTGTCGTATTCATTCTTCTCTTTTACGAGTTCTGCCTCGAGTTCCTCAATTCTTCTCGCACGGAGTCTCATCAGTCTCTGAATACCACCCTGCTTTTTCCATGCCTTGCAGAACTCATCTTTGTCGATGTCGCATCCCATGTACTCTGCTTCGATTTCTCTGTATTCTGCCTCGGTCGGCTCAAGCCCTGTTCTCTCGACAAACTCTGTTTTCATCATATCTTTGTACCTCCTTAGGTGTTATGTTTTTCGTTGAGCGTACGATAGCATAGCCTACCTTGAAGTCAATAGTTTTACTGATATTTTTTAGGAATTTTCCGCCTATAAATTGGAATATTCCAACCTTTTAAGCATGAGAAATAAGCCAGTCGAAACAATCGGCTTTATTCCAAAATTCCTCGACCTCAGCATCTCCATCGGAGACTCTGATGCCGATAATACTACCGTCATCTTTCTGAATGTAAAACTTATCTCCGCTGACATTTCCTGCCTTAATATCATCAAGCATATCCTCACACACCTTACGGATGCCGTCATTGTCAACCATTTCAACTCTGTATCCAATATGCTCCATTACCTCGAGGAAGCGTTCTGCCTTGAGGTCCTGCTGTCTGTTCAACTGCTGATTGATGACACGCACATCCTCCCCGAGTGACTTCGCCAATTCGGTCTGCGTCATCTTCTTTTCTTTCATAGACTCCTTAATGAGTTCGATTGCCCTCCTTATCTGCTGATAACTGTAACCAACTTGTTATATTCACCCATCTTATCCTTGCGGACAAGTCCGATTTCTTCATTCTCTGCATATACAAGTTCATATTCATTCGCAACGAGGTCACAAACTTCGACCTCATTCATAACTGCGAGTTCCTCCGCTGTTGCCAGTTTTTCTTTCAGTGCGAGTTTTCTGATGCCGCTACTCATTCCCAAGTAGTTCAAATTCTCGCTCAATTCTCTTCCTGTCATCTGCCATCCTCCTTACAGGTACGACCTCCCGTACCTCTTTCTAAATTCTTCTCTTGAGCCTATCTTTGCCTCGAACATCGCCTGCCCGAGCATTTTAGATAATCGCTCTGCCATCGGGTTATCATGTATCCGGTGCAGTTTATCGCCCATGTTGTGACAATTATTGCAAACCGGAACCTTGAGTCCGTCCTTGTCACTGAGTTCTCTGCCCGCCGTACCGAATATGAGATGATGCTCCGCTTCTGCCTGTCTGCCGCAGAATATACAGATGTCATTGTATTCGGTTACTATACCTTGCATCTAATCGCCCTCCTTTCTCCGATATAGGCTTATACAGTGTTTTTTGTCGCTTCTATGGTATATTTGTAGGGTTCTGTTCCTGTTGGCTTGCTCCTGCCCTTTCCTTGGGATGATGCGTAATTCCTCTGAAACAATGCCCCTCCGTACCGCCGTCACACTTCTTTTCGTGCCAGTCACATCTCTGAGAGTCGTTGTCTCCGCAATGGTAACATTCATCGCACAGCATCATTTCCTCTCCACAGTGCTGACAAGTAGCAACAAACCCACTTTTCTTCACATCGTAGTTGGGAAATATGCTTTCCAATCCGCAAAAAGGACACATCTCAACCGCTTCCGTCATCATACTTCCACCGCCTTTCCGCAATTCGGGCATTTCGTGTCGTTGCACCCATCGCCATAATTGATGATTTTCCCGCATCCCTCACATTCGACCCATTCACCATTTGCGAACCAATCTTCCTTGAGTGACTCGGGATGCTGCCAGTCAACGCCCTCAAACAACTCATCTGCCAAATCCTGCTGACAGTTGCATAACTCAAGGAAGTCATTCCCGGTGTAAACCGAGTCCGACAGTTCCGGAGAATAGCACGGTTGGTCCTTATGGAACTTGTACGCCTCCTCATCCTTGAAAATCATTCCCTGTCTGTAAAACTCTCGATGGATGACGTACTCTCCATCGTTATCTTCTATACTTCCTATTTTCAGCATTTCTGCTCCTTTCTCCAAGTAGGATGCCAAGGTTGATACACGCCGTTCCAAAGGAAACTAAGGCTGTCACGCTGTTACCTGTAATGAGAAATGCTGCTATTGATACTGTGAATACGATATGCAATGCAATTTTACCGATTTTCATTTACACCAACTCCTTCCTGTGATATTCTTATTAAACAGGAGGGAGGTATGACTCCCCCTCCCACGAACTGAAATCAGCCTGCCAAAACTGCTATCAAAGCAAGTATGGCAGTGGCTAAATCCACAATCGCTACCGTCCAAGTAATGATTTGAACCGCCTTGCTGTTTTCAGTTCTTTTTTTGAGCTGTTCTACCTCCGCTTCAAGTTCTTCAACTCTCCGTTTCAGTTTTCTCAACTCCTTATCCTTATTGATTGGCTATCGCCTCCTCGGATTTTTTAGTACCATTTGGTACAATCGTACGATAGCATTGCCTACCTACCTGTCAATAGGAAGTCCGCATATTTACTGAGTTTTTTCGCCGTCCTGCTGATGCCCTTTCAGAATATCCTCTCCCATTTTGATGAGCCTATCGGCTTCCTCGCTCAGCCTCTTCATGGCGGCTTCCTTTTCTGCTCGCTTCTGATAGAACTCCTCGTCTTTCAGTGCATCTTCCCAACCATTGATGAACGCTCTCACTTCACGGACATTACTAAATTCTCTTTCTGTCTCGTAGCCGTTTCTCGCTGTGAAAACAGCATACTTACTGTCGTGCCATACGCAGTCGATAGCGACCCCGAAATATAATTCATCTCGCTTATCTTCATCAATCGGCTCGAACCTCACATCGTCATACAGTGGTCCTTCGCAAGGGCAGTTGTTCTTGAACCAAACCCTGTAATTGTCAAGAACATAATCGCTATCTATTCCCTTGAGGATGTTCCAAATCTTTGCAAGTCTCCCGGCAAGTGCATCATCTGAGCAAAACCAGTCATACCACCCTGCCTCAATCTGAACCTTTCTATCCTTGCTGAGGAAATCTCCTCTACGGTATCTCTCGCAGAACTGTCTTAAAGTCATCTCATTCTCCATCTTTCTTCTCCTCCCTAAAAAGCGGCACTCTCCTGTTATAGGTCATATCATACTCTCCGCTACACTTATGCAGTTCCCAACCACCAAGTCCTGTTCCCTCGATGGAAACATAATCATCAGCACACCAAGTTCTTACGCCGCCCTCTACTCCATGCTTTCTTGCAATTTCCAGTAACTTCTCAACTACCGGAACTCTTTGGGAATTGTCATTACCAATCCCCATCCGGTCTCATCATGTTCCCTCTGCTGTTCTAACGCTTCATTGATGCCCTGTGTGTAGCCAAATCCATATCCATCGCAAAGCCTTTTTCTGTAATCTCGAGTGCAGTCCTTAGACTTCTTTCTGAGGTCGTCAATTCCGCTGCGGATACATTCGACTGCATATCTGAAAATCTCAACGCAAGCATCCACATCTCCCTCGAGACCTACAAAGCATATCGTAGCCACCTGCTTGTTGTACTCCTTTCTTCTGTACGACTGGCAACAAAAATTCTGACCGATGATTGCTGATAGACTTATCATCCATGCTTCTCTTCTCTTACTACAATCGAACTCTGTCTTTATGTGAACAACTTTCTTCTTGCCGATGCCCTCAAGGTCAATTTCTGCTATCTTATGCTCTGCCATTAACTTCTTGGCTTTCAAGAGTGCCGACTTTGCCTCGTGTTCATTGCTGCTCTCTGAGAGGGCGAGCAACTTCTTAATCTTCTCTCTGTAATCCTGTTCTGCCATACCGTTTCGCCTCCTTATGCCATCTTCTCGATGATTGCAAGCAACATCTGATGCTCTTTCCAAGAAATCTTTTCTCTCTGAAATGCGATGTCAATACCGTCATTTCCGTAAAACACATTCTGCATTGCATCCTCTCGGTTTTCTGCTTCTATAATTCTCTGAATGAACTTCTTAAACATATCTGCGTCCTCCTTGTTTGACTTGTTTTTATCGTATGCGTACGATAACATGACCTCCGGTCAAGTCAATAGGTTTTACGCATTTTTACGGAAATATTTTCAATCGTCCTCATAGCCCTCGATGTCAATATTTGCCGCCTCGCAGATGCTCTCGTAATCAGCACCATTCTCCCACATATTCTTAATGCAGAACCCATGAACCGTGCCATCCCACTGTGCGATGTGCTGCTCTATCGCTTCGTTCAGTCTTGCATTGCTTCTATCTGCCATCTTCCGCCATCTCCTTTTCAATTCTTTCTGCCATTTTCTTTGTTCCGTCTCCCCAACAGCAACCCTCTTTGCAAAAGTACCAACCGAGAAGCATTCCATCATCAATATACTTAACCATCTTCTTACACCTCCGCCTTTCTTATAATGGATGCAGGACACCAAAACTCCTCGCCATCCAATCTCAGGTACATTCTTCCTCTGCCTTTCTTGAGGACCTGTGCAAGAGGTCCAATGTCGTCAATCTTAACAAGGTCTCCTGCCTTAATCATGCACCTCGCCTCCTTTTACCAATTCATACTCGGCTACCTGCTTGTCTGTGAGCGGCTCTGAATACTCAACATATCCCCAAACCTCTCTGCCTGCCTCTTCGCTATATGCTCTGCTGTCGAAATTCTCGATGCACTCTAAATTCTTTGTCGGAACCGTACCCGGCATCGCAGGTCTTAATGTCAACCAATATCTGTATCTCATCTCTATGCCTCCTTAATCTCAACCAACTTATCAATTCCAGTGTAGATACATCCTCCGGTGGTAAACACCAATCCATCCCATCTGACCGATTTTACCGTTTCGGTGTGCATCTCTCCGGTTGCTCCGTCTTTACACTCGACCTCAACAGTCTTTCCGGCTGCAAGCATTTCTTCGATTTTCTCCACATCTGCCATTCTGATTATCTTCATAGCATTTACCTCCTGTTCGGTGTTTTTACTGATTTATCTTGACTACATCGTACTTGGAACATTCCAATTTGTCAATAGTTTTACGGAAATTATTTTGGAATATTCCTATTTGCTATGCAAATACCTCCTGCATCTTCTTTCTCATTTCCGAGATGCCTGTCATTACATTTATCATGCCGGACCACTTCTCCATGTGGTCGAGGTAGATGCCGCAGGCTTTCTTGCTGAGGCGATAGACTTCGATGTACTTATTCTGTCTGCTCCTCTCTGATGTCAGAGAAAACTCTCTCCTCTCATCATCTGTGCAGTACGGCAAAATCTGATTTTTAATTCTTCTTACAACTTTTCCATTTGGTGCAGAGAACATTTCTCCTATCTGTCTTGAGGAAATGAAATCCAATGCATCAACAGAGCCTGTATCTGCCTGTTCCTGCCTCTTTGGTTCTTCCGGTATAGAATTTGTTGTATCAGTCTGAGCCTGCTGCTCCTGCTCCTGTAAATGCTTTAGGCACATTCTGTATCCTGCCATAAATCCCGACTCCTCGTACTCAACTGCGACATCCATCATCTTGTCATACAATCTATTCTGCGGTTTCAGTTCTTTCGGGAAGAAATACGCAACCATCTTGTCGTACTGCTCAACCTCATTGCAGGCTGCTTCTGTATGTCTCTCCTTGCACTGACAACCGTCCACATATTCTCTGAAATATTCAGTCAACTGCTCGTCTGTCAGTTCTTTTGGAATAATGCTCATGCCATGTACCTCCTTTGCTTTTTTTGCGAGCGTACGATAACACAACCTTGCACCATGTCAATAGGAATATCTTTATTTTTACGGAATAATTTGGAGAACTCCAAAACGATAATAGAAATGTGTCCATAGGACATCCATAGGACAATGAACATAATAGATATAATATATATAGGTAACGGTTACGGTTACGGTATGGTTTAGGACTTTCCGCAGGACTGTCCGTGTGACTGTCCATAGGACAACACGAGTTTCTTCTTATATAATGTATGCCGAATTGCTTTTGAAAAATCAGTAAAACCGTTGGTGCAAACCATTCGTCTGATTGCTTCGTCCTCGGACGAAAAACCGTGCATCCACAGATTGTCCATAGGACAAATTTCGGACAAAAAAAAGAACCTCCCTACCGTATCTGATAGAGAGGTCCATTTCTTGCCAACCGGAACTATTTTGCATTGATGAAATCAACTGCATCTCCAAGTTCCCTGTACGCCTCCTCGAACTGCTTCTTTGGAGACCACGACTCATAGCCGTCCTTATATCTTACTTTGTATCCGGCTTTGCCATCCTTTTCCATCGGCTCCGCCTTTACAATTTTTACACCAATGTAGTTCTTCATTCTTTCCTCCTGTTATCTGACTCTGATAGAGTCTCCCGTGATGATGAGGTTCGGGTTCTCAATGCCGTTCAAAGAGACAAGGGCATCGACGGTGGTTCCGAAATCCTTTGCGATACTTGTGAGTGTTTCTCCGCTCTCGATAGTATGGTACTCTTTACCTCCGCCATCTACGATACTCTGCACTTCCTGCCATCTGTCTCCGAGAACAGTTCTCCTTACTTCATCGTCTCCGTACTTGCCAGTCCACACTTCATCTGCCAACTCCTGTGCGGACGCACTGTAAATATGATTGATGACTCCCTGCACCTCATCATATCTGCTTCCGAGTGCTGCTTTTCTTGCATCTCCGCCGCTGAACTCATCTTTCATAGTTCTGTAAACCAATTCAAGCGTTGTTCCCTCCGGGGCGGACACTTCCGGCTCATCCTTGCTGGCATCATTGTTGGCAGTAAATCCATTGAGTCCTGCCGCCTTGATTGCCGCAGGAAAGTCACGGTAGCAGAAATCTTGGTCTACTGTTCTACCGCAGATTGTCTTGTCTGCGATGAAATTCTGACCGCCGCCATACTGCCAAATATCGTGAGATGTTGCAGGTGTGTTGGATGAATACTTTGCTACCCAATGAGTAAATCTCTGTAAACGAGAGTCATCTACATGAGACTGGAAATGCGAGTCTGATGTGTAAACTCCCACAAAATATCCCGCCTTTTCGCATCTGTCACAGAATGCAATAACAATGTCTGTGAGGGTGTCCTTTGCGTTCTTGAGCATATTTCCCTCGACATCGTAGTAGATAGGATATTCAAACTGCTTTCCTGCAATTACTGACAGGAAATGGTCTGCCTCTGCCTGTGCGTCTGCGACAGACTTAGCATTGCCGTAATAATACGCACCGACAGGCATCCCAATCGCCTTACACTGTGCGTAGTAATCTTCAAACTTGCTGTCTTTGTATTTACCCGCATCTGCTCCGGCAGCTTTAACGATGACGAACTGTACGCCCCTCTCATCCCTTGCCTGCTTGATGCTGAGGTCTCCCTGCCAATGTGAAATATCAATACCAAAAAGTTTATCCATAGTGAACTCCTCCTATTACAAAAATAAGGGCGGCTTTTTCAGCCACCCCGATGTGTTATGCCTATTCAAAATTAGGCTTTAATCAACTTGCCTTTCTTGAGAAGATTTACCATCTCAAGGTTCTGCGCCGCAGTGTATGCGTAATTCTTGATACCATTTGCGGCTGCAATCTTCGCACGATGAGCCTTGGATGTATCTTTCTCTCCAACCGCTGCAAGTGCCGCAACAATGGAACCCGATGCTCCTTTGTACTTAGGGTAATAAGAAACCGCCTGTCTCGGATTGCCGGATACAACCACAACAGTATGACCTTTGGTCTTTGTGACAAGAATGTCTCCGTTGTATAACTTCGTACCGGATGTTACCGTAATAGGCTCCGTGAACTGCTTAGACGCTTTGAGAGCGGATACCTCGGCTGATGTGTTGAAATTGCCCGGGTCAAATCCCGCTTGGATGCAACACGCTCTTACAAGAGAACTGCAATCAGCCTCTGTCTTGGCAGAAATCTTTGCAAGGCTTCCGCTCTTTCTTAACTGTCCAATTACAGTTGTGCGGTGTCCTTGGCAGTATCCGATGTTGTCGTTCTCGCAGGCCTGTAACATTGCTTTTGCGATAGCATTTGCAACCGGAACGCTTTTCGCTCTCATGCAAATCCATCCTTTTGAATGAACATAGTACGGCTGAGTAGAAACTTCGTTTCCTGTTTGGTCTCCCGGCTTTCCTCCGGAGATTTTGCCGTTCTCATCAATTCTCGCACTTCCTACCATTAAACTCATATCAATTCCTCCTTAAACAAATAGGGCAACCTCTCGGCTGCCCTGTGCTTACGATATGTTTCTCAGATTACTCCTCATCCTCGGTATTGGAACCGCTATTGGCATAGTCGGTCAATCCCTCTCCGATGATGTATGCCACCACGGACGCACCTGCCATGATGAGTGCAGTTACCTGTGTTGCTGTGTTGTCTGTGCCGCCAGTAGCCAAAATCATCATAGAGACGAAAGATGCTACCGCTGTCCATAACTTTCTGCTTGTCAGTTTTCTGACCCAATCAATTTTCTTCATGTTCTTTTCCTCCTGTTATAAAAATGAATTTTCTTCCATGCACATAATACTTTATACCCAAGACTCTCTTACAGAACTGGTCGAGTTCGTTCAAGTAGATATTCGCAAACATCTGACTGAGCAGGTTTCCTATCGGCATACCTACATCAAACAGTCTCTCCTCCAACGGTACATCTCCCGGGGATTTGCCGGGTGGCAATCCGAACGGAGTGTGCTTGCAATCAATTATCCTAAACAGAACCTCAAGCAATCTTTCATCCTTGATTTTCTTGCGGAGAATATTCTTGAGTACCCGATGTGAAATCCGGTAGAAATATTTGCTGATGTCAAGTTTTAGATAGTACCAATCTCCATCTTTCTTGCTGACATACTCCAACCAACCTCTCAGACGAGTCATTGCTCCCAACGCTCCTCTGCCGGGTATGCAGCCATACGAGTCCTTGATATATCCCTTAATCAGCATAGGATTGACAACTCTATAAATCGCCCACTGAACCACACGATGTTCAAAGGCGATTGACATTATCATTCTTTTCTTGGGTTCGTAGACGAAGAATATAAAGTACCTATCTATCTCGTATTCTCCCCGAAGGACTCTTTCTCTCAACTCCTCAAGATTTGTCCAAGAGTCGTAGCCAAATCGCAGGACATCCCTGTTGTATCTACGACTATCGGACGCATCAAGAAAAGCATCGTAAAGGTTATCCATCGAAAAGATAATGTCGTACACATTCTTAATCTTCATCCAAAAACCACCTTTACATTCTTGCATAGCGACTTTCGCCAAAGGCTACTTGCAGCTTTCAAGTTCCCATTACGGACCGTGAGCCTCCCGAATGGAGGAACCGACCGCTGTCCTATCGCACTCACTGCTCTCATACGGTCGGTTGTTTTTCTCCTTTTTGGAGTGGAAACAGGCTCCTTTACCCCTCGTGTACTGGCAGAATGTCCGTAGACCCCCTGCAAATCTGACAATATGAGGGTAGAGCGGAGCGGAAGCCGATGTTGCTGTTCGAGTTAGAACGAGCATTGTTGAGGTTCAAGTTGAACACACCCGCATTGGCACCATTGTTCCAGTTGCCTCCGGCAATCGGCAAACGCAATAGCCTGTTCCCAAAGTAATTGCTAAATTATTTCCTGCCGTTGTTTTGTGCAGTGGCAGTGACCTTATTTATCCAACTTCCGGTCATCTTACCTATCTGCGAGAGGTAGTCGCTCATCACATTAAATCTCTTTTGGTCGAGGATGCGTTTCTTATATGCTCTTTCCACATAGAATTTGGCATATTGAACCTGCTTGTCGAGTTCATTTAATTCCTTGAGGACTGATTTTGCATAATAGCATTTATGGGTATCCATCTCCCTCTCAGCCATAGTGTTCATACACATTCGGATTTTGGTTGCAAGTCCTGCATACCCTTTCTCCGGTCTTGGAAACTTCTCGAGGAACGGCTCGGCGTAGTCCATCATATCTGCCACTTTTTGTCTTATGTTCTCGCCCTCTGCACCTTTTGTTACTGTATCGCTCATCTTACCTCCCTACAAAAATGCGTCCGATCTCCTATTGAAATGAAATAGGCATAGTCTCTAAAATTGAAAACCTCCTCGATTGCGGCTGCTAAAATAGGTTTTCCCATGTGGTATCCCTTTTTATATTCATCCACGAAACCGATGAGGTCGTATTCTTCCTTTGCCATAGAGTCATATACCGACTCCGCATATTCCCCGGCACCAACGAATATTACTCTCTTCATTCTTTGGCACCGTCCTTAGCCTGTAAATCTTCTCCGGAGCAGATTTGGTCTTTAATCTTATCATACCATATCGCCCTCGCATTTATCTTTCTCTTCGAGATTGCAACCTTTGCTCCCTCGATGCCGAATTTTCTGATGAGGTCGTTATAGTCCAGTTCATTCTTGCAGACAATCATCACATAATCGTATTTCTCATAATGGATGAGTTCCATCTCCGGTATGCTTCGCTCTTCCATCTCTTTCTTGGTTGCTTTTTCAAGTCCAAGGTCAACGGTAAGGTCTGCTGTCCAGTCTGCCAGTAAGTCCATATCCCAATCTCCGGAATGGGTATTGTCCTTAATGTTAATTGCTCGGAGTTCTGTCTCCGAATATCCAATAAGACGCTTACACAGGATAATCGTGTCCGGGTCCATCTCTTTGATGACGCTCAGTCTCATATTCCCGCCGATGATATTATCATTCTCATCTATGATAAATGAACCGAAGTCTCCGAAAGTCTCAATACTATTTCGGAGTTCGTCTTTCTTCTTTTTGGTAATCTTTCTCGGATTTCCAAAACCTGTCTTAACATCGCCCGCTCTCATTTCAACGGTTTCAATTCTTTTCTCTGCCATAATGTCATATCCTTTCTGTAAAAATGCTGAATTTCGTGATACAATGATGACATCCGTTCTTGAGAGGAGGTGTCATCATGTATAACGGAGACGAAAAGTTAATCAGTGACGGCGTGTATCTGCCATACACAATGCTCAACTTTTGGCAATGGTCTCTCTCGAATATCCAGTTCGGGATGACAAGAGGAACATTTGCCGATTTCATTGTGAGATGCTCGCTTGACAGCGGCGGTATCATTACACGCCCCGACATCGGTACAGGTTTTGAGCCTTACGACCTTGAAGGACCTGTGATACCATCCACCGGAAAAGTATCTCGTATTGAGGTCAAATCATCTGCATATCTCAACTCTGAGACCTGCAAATATTCGGAGAGGGCATCTTTCAGCATCGCTCCGGCAAGAGTTCCTGTCGATGGCGATTACAAAAAAGACTCGCCTCAGCAGCGGAACAACGACCTCTATGTTTTCTGTCTCTACACCGCAACAGACAATCGAAGAAACATTCTCGACCTGTCTTGGTGGGAGTTTTTCGTTCTGCCTACATACCGGATTGAAGAAAACGAGAGTCTGTGCAAGCAGAAAACCATTTCCATAAAGCGTGTCAAGGAACTATGTCCTACGCTTTCATTCGATATGCTGTGCAATGCAATCGTGGAGTCGTGCAACTCCATTCCTGCAAATAATCAAATAGGTTCTACCCCCCCCGAACATCCGTTCAGTTTTGAGGTGTAGACTTGAGCCGCTTTTCTCTCTTGAGATGGCGGCTTTTGCATAAAAAATAGACTGCCTCCGGGAATTGAGACAGTCTTGCTCGCTAAAGCCAAATACAGAAATATCCCGAACGATTTCTCGCCGGGATACTCATGTCGTCTTTGGGAAGAAGAACTACATGGCTCTGCATTTGGATGACATTATGGGGTCTGTTGGCTACTACCATACTATCATTGGAATATTCCAATTTCAACCTTACATTTTTCTCACATTCCAATTCAGTATGTATTGTGCGTTTCGTATAGCCGCAGGGAGCGTTTATTTCCTACATTCCGAGCAAATATACCGCCAATATCTTGCAGGCTATTCCTATGTCTCTGTAAACGATTTTCTCACTGATGTTTTCCATCTCAGCAATTTCTTTCACATCGTGTGCCTCGTCATCAATATACATTGCGTGCAGTTCTCTGTATCTTCTCTTCGCCTCCTCGCTTGAGGAATTGTCAGCCTCTTTCTTATACAGTGCCATAGCCTTGTCGATAGACTGTATCTCGAATGAGTCTTTTTTTCTTTTGTTCTCAACAGACCTTATCCTGTTGTCTGCTTTCTCAACAACATCAAGTCCGCTTCCCATCAAATCTCTCACAAACGCCCATCTCAGTTCAATCTTCTCATCCTCTGTGAACTCTTCGGTCTCTGCCAGTGATGCTTTCACCCTGCGGTAGGATTGGAGTTTCTTCTTTGTGATGCGAACATTCTCATTATCTTTTCGCTTCTGAGTTTTCTGTTCTTCGGAACGATATGCCTCAACCGCTCTATCGGCTGCAATGGCTGCTAAGTCGTTGAGTTGTTCCTGTGTTAATGAATATCTTGCCTCTTTCATCAGCCGCCTCCTTGACTTTCTATGCCTTATAGCATATAATTTTTCTTACCAGTATTGAGTCGCTAAGTGAGGCGGCTCTTTTTCTTTGTCATCTTCTATGGTTTCTCGCATTCGGACAAGCAGCAAAGTGAGAAACACATCCAAATCCAGTTGCTTCATCTGCATTGATGCCAGTGACGCAGGCGACTACATCGCCGCCCGGTGTCACAATTCTTTCCTTGCCATGAGGGTCTGTCTTGTAATTGACAATCTTCTCATTAACAGGCATGGACTTTCCCGACTTCATCTTTACAAATCGGATTTTGGCTCCGCAACTCCTGCATCTTCCTTCGTTTCCGTACATCCTTCCACCTTTCTGCTCGCATCCGCTGCGGCTGCACATACCGCCATAGCATCTTCGAGTCTGATTGCAAGCATGATGTTCGTCTGCACATCTCTGATGGAAAATGTGCCAGTCTCTACGCTTGCAGATACATTCGCCTTTGTCTGTGACTGCTTGAATGGATAGCCAGTTTTCTGTCTCTTCTGTGTGAACTTGGTTCTTACGCAGTCAGTCCTTAACTGAACGCCATCAAGTGGACCATTCTTTGGATTGTCATTCTGATAAATCTTGTTCTCTTCCATTACTTTCTTCCTCCGGAACACTTTTTCTTTGTAGGATTCATCCTGCGTGATGCAGGATGCCCTTTCTCTCTCCAAATCTTATCAAAGAAATAATGGAACATATCTGTCGTTCCGCTTCTCTTATAACTCTGATTTCTTGCTACTTCTCTTGCTAACTTTCTCATCGTGTCGTCTCCTTATCTTTGCTCGCCGATAGTTCAGCCATGCCTTAATCAATTTTACAGTTACCCTTAACATCAATACTCCTCCGGGTCATCGTATCCGCAGTCATCCCCAAATTCGTCTGACATATCTTCCTCGTCCTGTGGACCGTCCTCCGGACTTCCATCGGACGCATCATCTTCCGGCTCATTCATAGGAAGTGCGGGGATTTTTCTTCCCTCGAGAACTTCGCCCTCAACAATTTCCGCATCAGTCGTAGGCTCCTGTGCGTTCTGAACCTCCATATCGAAGATGCTCATTTGGTCTCTTCCAGTAATAGGTCTGAGTACATACTCGCCTTTCTCATTATCCCAAATCATCTCCATACCATCGCAGTTCATATCGCCTTTCTGCTCATTCTTGATTTGCAGAACTGAGCCAACCTTATGCTGAAACTTCGGGGTATGTACAATTCTCATATCTCCCTCGATGTTCGGGTCTCTGTTCTGAACTGTCTCCTCTGTGAATGACACATCAATCGTGATTGTCATTTTACCCTCGAGACTGCCCTTTTCTGCCATGTTGGCAAGCAGCTTCTGTAACACTTGGTCTGCATCCGTTCTCAACTTCTTGAATGTGTCATCCTCGAAATGCAGTGTCGTTTCTTCGATGAAACTTCCCATACTATTTTTCCACCTTTCCAAATTGAATATTGTTCTTTATCATAAACTCCTTTACAGACAGTATCTGAGCCTTTGTTCCTCTAATCGTGAACGATGCCTTATAAATCTTGGTGTCAGTGTCCTTGTCTGCAAACGGGTCTACAACCTGTGCGTCTTTCGACTGTTCCGGAACACTTTCCGGCTGTTTTGGTACATTTTCCGCAGGAACTGATACGCTTTCTGCCGTTTTTGGTACGCTTTCTGTCTGTTCCTGCACATTTTCCGGTTCGGTTGGAGGATTGATAGCCTCTGCCGCTTTGGATGCTTCCTGCTCTCTCCTGCGTTCCTCAACCTCTTCTCGAGCCGCTTTCTCTTCCTCCGCCTTGCGGTCAATTTCTTTCATTCTGCCGACCTCACTGAGGACCGATGTCATATTTCTATCCTTGCGGAAGTAATAGTCCTTAGCGTACGCTCTGTATTTTTCTTCAATCATGGTCTCGATTGCTCTGAGGTCTGTATCTGTTCTACTGATTTCTTTAGAAATCTCTTCCTTTTCTTCTTGCTTGCTGATTTTGGAACCTCATAAAATGCAAATATCCTTACATCGAGCATCGCATCATCGGGGAACATATAGCCATGTGCTGTCTGAGAATAATACAGTTTCACGAGATTTTCGTATTCGACCGTTTCTTTCGGCGTATATGCTGTGCTAAATTTCCCTCGGTTTACCACTCTCGGTCGCTGCTTGCCGAATGGCTTGCCGGGAATGGTAAATCTTATCTCATTCATCGCTTCCATCCTCTCTGTACACCTTGAGGAAGTAGTCGATAGTCTTTCCGGTTTCGGTTTTCTTTCTCTTGCCCGGACCAACTGTATAGCCGTTCTCGTGGAGAATTGCTGTTACTGTTTTTCTATCCTCGAGTTTGGCAATACTGATTTCTGCAATCATTTTCAACATCTTCATCCCTCCAATATCTGTTTGGTTGCTGCATATCGAGATGCCGCCTCCCTTTTTCTCCAAGAGAGACCGCTTACCTTGACTGGATAGCACATCTCGAATATCCTGTCATAAATTCTGTTGTATCGAATGTCCTCACAGTTCTTCATCTGCTCCATCGTGAGGTTCGTTGTCAGTATGATTGGCTTGTTACTTCGGTATCGGCTATCTATGATGTCATACACTCTTTCAAGGGAGTAGTCCGTTCCTCTTTCTGCCCCGAGGTCATCTATGATGAGCAACTTGGACTGGTTCATTTTCTCAATCTTGCCATTGTCATCATCGAATGTTCCGACCTCCTTGAGTATTTTGATGAACGATGTCATTACAACCGATGTCCTGCGGTCGAGCAGTTCATTTGCAATCACTGCCGCAGCATAACTCTTTCCGGTTCCCACCGGACCCCACAGCAACAATCCTTGATTATCCTCATACATCTTTTCAAAATTCACGATGTAATTCCGAACTATTTTGAGGAGCCTTGTATTATCGTCTGTCTCTGTGAACGACTCTAATCTCGCTTGCGACAGCTTGTCATCCATGAGACTGAGTTTTCTCAGTCCATCTACGACTCTCATTTCTTCCTGCCGCTTCTGTTCCCTGTCGTAGGCATCCCGCTCTTTCTTCTCGCAGGAACACATGATGTGTACTTTCATATCACGAGTTCCTTCCGAACCGTCCATGAGTGGGAACGGTAAAATCTTCTGTGTCGGCTCTCCGCATACAGAACAATGTAGGAGACCGTCTTTTCCCATATTCTCTTGTCTTTCCATATTATTTCTCCCAATCTGCATACGGATTGTCGTCATTGTTTCCAGTTGCTGTTACGGTCAGCGTGCCTGTTTTAATAAAATCAGCAAACGGTGTGGTGTCTGATAAAAAGGTCTTTGGATGCTTAATGAATTTCTGCTCCGTTCTCTCATTCAGAACTTTGGTCCTATAATTCTGTGCTGCTTCCAACAATTCAGCAGGAGACCAACCATCTTTTATCCTTGTCTTGTATTTCTTGTAGGCATCGCCTTTTCCAATTTTACGAGGATACACGCTCCACCACTCCTCGAAATCTTTCGTATATCCCTCAGCCTTGCTTTTAACTTCCGGCTGTTGAGGAATTGTAGGTTCCGATGTGCTGATAGCAGGCTCCTCCTTTCTTACAGGCGGTGCTTTCTGCCGAGATGCTAATTTCTTAGCGGCTCTCTCCTTGCGTTTTCGCTCCTTATCCTTTTCTCTTGCTGTCATAGCCT
>OIWM01001316.1_pt1 | contig 25063 bp, 20 predicted proteins | sample 1587451 | NCBI WGS metagenome assembly OIWM01 (sample SAMEA3888907, study PRJEB22519) | human gut metagenome | biome: human gut; feature: human-associated habitat; material: faeces | place: Denmark | collected 2011
CTCCGACGCACAAAAACTTGCCACCGGCAACTTTTTGCACGTCCGAGCAGCAACTCTTTCCTACTTTTTGTAGAGTACAAAAAGTAGGGCAAAAAACTTTGAAACTTTCCTTTCGGAAAGTTTGTCCCTGCCGGGACGGCACGCTCCGCGTGCTTTTTCGCCGCCCTTCGGCGGCTTTATACCGGAACACCGATCCGGTGTTCGTTGCCCTCCTTGCGGTATTGCTCACGGTATTCGCTGGGCGATACGCTCATTTTCCGCTTAAATGCACGCGAAAAATAATAAATGTCCTGAAAGCCGGTCTTTGCGGCAATGTCGGCAACGCTTTTGTTGGTATAACGTAGTAGTTGCGTGGCGTGCTGCATACGAATGTCCAAAATGTAACTGTTTATGGACATACCGGTCTCCTTGCGAAAAATATAAGAGGCATAGGATTTGCTGATGTGGGCACTTTTGGCTACCTCCTCCAAGCATATCTTCTCGGAAAACGACGCACAGATATAACGCTGCATATTGTCTACATACCGGTTTTTCCGGTTTTTTTCATTTGCGCTGGCAAGCGAATAGATCAGATACTGAAAAAGCGTGTCGGCAAGTTCGTTGGCAAACGGAACCGGCGAAACGTATAGCTCGGTCAACCGATCAATACAGTATTTAATATCATAGCTGTCCGCGTTCCGAATCAGAAAAGGCAGCTCTACCGGCAGCGGCGTGTCGCCGGGAAGAATGATGGAGGTGTATACGGCACGCTCTGTTCCGGCAAATCGCTCACGCGTGTGGCCGCGCGGCACAAATAATGCTTCGCCGGCACCTACCGAAAACGGTTCGCTGTCATCAATGCTGTATTCCAAATGCCCGCTGTATACAAACGTAAAATCCGTGTCCGGCATAAGAATCCGCTTCAACGCGAACGGAATCCGGTCACGGTGGGATAAATAGGGCGAGCGGAAATTTTCCGGCTTTTGGCTCATGGTTGCCTCCTTTTTTCGGTGGAAGACAGAATCTGCTTCTGCCGATTATCGTTCGAAAAGACAAATGCGGCAGGCTTTATCGTAGTATTTTGCATTGCCGCAAGCGTCTGTATTTATTATAATACTGATTGTGGGAAATGTCAATCGCAAATAAATACAGGCGATATTTTTCGTTCAATTTTACAAGAAAAGGAGCAAAAACATGAAAAAAACTCTGTGGCGGCTGTCGGCAGTTTTACTGACACTCGGCGCTGCAATCGCGGCCGCTTTTTCGGTAAGTGCGTTTACGGCAGAAGCGGTCGAAAAAGCAAACGAACAGCTTCCGGCTCAGGCAGCGCAGCTTTCCTCGGAAGCATTTACCCGTTCGGAATACGATTTTAATGCCGGCTGGAAATTCAAATTCGACGCAGACGGCGACTATGGCGCAAGCGTCGACGATACCTCTTGGGAAAGCGTGACCTTGCCGCATACCTGGAATGCCGCAGACGGCACCAACGGCGGCTACGACTATAAACGCGGCAAGGGAATGTACCGCAAAAGCGCGGTAATACCGGCTTCCTTTGCCGGTAAACGGATATTCATCGAATTCGGCGGCGTCAACGTCGTTTCTTCGCTGTATATTGACGGCTCTCTCGTTCCGTTTGTGTATGAGGATGGCAGGACGAGCGATATCCATAACGGCGGCTACACCAAATTCCGCTTCGATATCACCGATAAGGTCACGGCCGGAAGCACACATACCTTTGCCGTGTGTGCCGACAACACCAAATATCAATGGGCCGCGCCGCTGGAGGGCGATTTCACGTTTTACGGCGGCATATACCGCGATGTGAAGCTGATTGCCGTGCCGGACGTTCACATTGATTTATTGGATAACGGCTCGGAGGGTCTGTATGTCACAGCCTTGAAAAAGAGCGATACGGAAAATACCGGCATTTGGGAGCTTACCGTGAAAGCGACGCTTGTCAACGACGGGGCTCAGCCCAAAACGGTAAACGTCTCGACGCTTGTACGTGAGCCGGAAGCCTTTGAAGCGCTTTCCACCGTACCGGAAACGCTGACGCCTTTTGATGAAAGCGCCATGACCGGCACGGCCGTGCTTGCGGACGACACAAGCGAGATTACCCTTGCTGCCGGTGAAAGATATGTATTTACCAAGACCTATGAAGTCACCGACCCGAAGCTTTGGAACGGCAAGGCTTCTCCTTTCCGCTACGACGTGAACGTGTCGCTTTCGTATGGCGGTGAAACGCTTGACGCAGTCAGCGATAAGATCGGTTTCCGTACCTTTTCGGTTGACCCGGAAAAAGGATTTTTCCTAAACGGCGTGTCCTATCCATTGCGCGGCGTGTCCAAGCACCAGGATTTTGACGGCGTCGGCAACGCCATAACGACGGCAATGCAGGATACCGATTTCGGCATTCTCTATGAGATCGGTGCCAACACGGTGCGGCTGGCGCACTATCCGTATGTCGATTATTTCTATGACCTGTGCGATCAGTATGGGCTTGTGGTTTGGGCGGAGGTTCCGTTCATCACCGATATCGGCGGCAGCGGCGAATACGGTGAATTTGACGAGGATCGCACAAAATTTGTCGGAACGGTCAAGGATCAGCTTGTAGAGCTTATCCGTTCGCAGTACAATCATCCGTCCATTGTTTTTTGGAGTATGCAGAACGAGGTTGACCGGTATTATTATTCGGTCATGCGCGAGTTGATGGAAAAGGAAATCTATCCGCTTACGAAAAAAGAAGACCCGAACCGGATTGCCACCTTTGCCACCTACCATGAACAGGGCTTTGACTGGAAGGCTGATGTGGTGGGACTCAATTTCTATCCGGCTTGGTATGGCTATGAAACGTATCAGTTTACGACCGTTTTGCAGGATTATCATAAGAGATACCCGGGCTTAAGCCTTGGCATTTCGGAATATGGCGCAGGCGGCAGCGAGATCCAGCACGAGGAAACGCCCACGCGTCCCGAACCGTTCGGCGACAGATTCCATCCCGAAGAATACCAAACCTTTGTGCATGAAGAGATCGCAAAGCAGATCTATTCCGGCGATTTGGATTTCCTTTGGGCGACCTATATCTGGAATCTGTTTGATTTCGGCTCGGATAAGCGTGCCGAGGGTTCGCGAAGCGGTATCAACGACAAGGGACTTGTCTCCTATGACCGCACGGTCAAGAAGGATTCCTTCTATGTTTATAAGGCACTTTGGAGCGACGAGGCGTTTGTGCATTTGCAGAGAAAACGCTTTACGGTGCGCGATACGGATAAAATCACCGTCAAAGCCTCCTCCAACTGCGAGAGCCTTTCGCTCACCGTCAACGGCAAAGCCTTTGGCGAGACGCTTGCGAATGACGGCTTCGGCCAGTTCTCGTGGACGAAGGTGCCGCTGGAGCTCGGCGAAAACACGGTCGTACTCACCGGCACCAAAGACGGAAAGACCTATACGGACACCGTCGTGTGGACGCGCACAAAGAGTAAGAACACGAATATTTCATCGACTGTCCTCACGGTGGATGCCTCTCAAAAGACCATTGTTCTTCGCACTGCCTTTACCGCCGACAAGGTGGCGGATTACATCCGGACGGACGATGAAAAAGCCGTGCTTTCGGTCTTGTCCGCCGATAAAACGACGGTCATGACCACACAAGCCGTTGAACCGCGTATGTATTTGCGCGTCACGGCGGAGGACGGCGAAACGACCGCCGATTATCGCTTCTTGGAAAACAATATCGGCTTCGGCAAGAGCGTCACAAGCGGCACGACCTCGTATGCGGCTTTGGTCAACGGTAAGTATGACGACACGGTGTACTTAGACGGGTTGAGCCTTACCAAAGAGCTGGTGATCGATTTGCAGGAGGTTTACCATGTCGGCTATCTGAAGCTGTATCCGGCAAATGCCGATTGCAGCTATGCGCTTTCCATCAGCCGCGACGGCAAGACCTATGCTCCGGTGACGGTGACAAGTGCCGCCGCTGCGGACTATACGACACTTTCGACAGGCGATAAGAGCGCGCGTTATCTGAAGCTTGCCATCACTTCGTCCTCCAGTCGGCTGACTATGTCCGAAATCGAAGTCTATGGCTGGCGTTTTGCAGGCTCTGCCTATGCGGTGGACGAAGCCAAACGCATCATCGTCACAAATTCTGCCGGCGAACAGCTTGCAGACAGCGTCTTTCTTGAAACGCTTGACATTTCCGGCAACTGCACCTATGAGATCGTCCGTTCTTCCTCCGTCTTTTACGTTTCGGACGGCGATACCTTAAAAATCACCGACGACCTCGGCAAGGTGACGTTTTATACCATCTGCACCGACGCAGACTGCCAAAACCGTCACAGCACTAATGTCGCCTTAGGCAAGCCTGTGACTGTGAGCGATCCCGGCCAACCCGACCGGCTGCCGTTCTATATCAACGACGGCGTTATCGGCACGACCGATGCCGATCCGCGCTGGCAAGCTGCCAGCTCCGCTTATCCGCAGACGATTATCATCGATTTGGAGGAGTATTACAGCATCGATTCCTATGAGCTTGTGACCTTTGCCGCCATCTATAACGACCGCGCCTATGGCTATAAGCTATCCGGAAGTCTTGACGGCGAAAACTATACGGTTCTCGATGACCGCTCCGGAAACACGGACAGAAGCGGCGTACATTCCGGCTCTCTTGCCGCAGAGGTGCGCTATATCAAGCTTGAAATCACGAGCAGCACCAAAGGCTCTGCCGGCGTTATCGAGCTTTCGGTTTACGGAAGCCTGGCCGACAAGACCGTCAAAGGGCTGGCGGTCAAGTACCCGAAAATGCTTCTTGCTGTCGGAAGCAGCGAAACGGTTTCGCTAAGCCTTTCGCCCGCCTTTGCCGAAAAGCCGGAGGATCTGACCTTTGAGAGTGCCGATGCGAATATTGCCTCGGTCAGTGCCGTCGGAACGGTCACCGGAAAAAGCACCGGCAGCACGACGGTCACGGTTTCGAGCGCGTCGCTCGGCCTTTCCGCCAAAATCGCGGTCACGGTCTCCGATAAGCACGTGCTTTCGTTAGGCCGTCCGGTACAGTTACAAAACAATGCGGATCAAGCGTCCGATACGCCGCTTGTTAATGTCAACGACGGCGATCTTTCGACCCGTTGGCAGGGAGAAAGCAGTGCGGCTTCTGCCGGTGCGCCGACCTATATCACCATCGATTTGGAAAGACTCTGTGCGGTCGACAGCTTGGATGTCTCTTTCTTCAGTCCGTCAAGCCGTGCGCACTACTATGAGATTTCGGTAAGCACCGACGGAGAGAGCTTCACGCAGGTCGTTGACAATTTGCAGAACAGCCGCTATAACGTAACGACCTTTTCGCATACCTTAACCCAAAGCGTGATGGCACGCTATGTGCGCTTAGGCATTACCGGCCAAACGGCAGGCGCAACGCCCGGCGTTTATGAATTGACCGTTTACGGCGAACCGGCCGAAAACGAAGTGGAAGCACTAACCTTTGACAAAGAGTACCTGTATTTGGGTGTGGGCGATGTCGAAACGCTTGCATACCGTGTCGAACCGGCCGGAGCGGACGGTGCGGCGCTTATCTGGAAAAGCTCCAATGAAAAGGCGGCCACGGTTGCTCACGGCGTTGTTACGGCAGTCGGCATCGGCGGCACGCAGATAACGGCCTACACGGCGGACGGAACGCTGCTTGCAAGCATCGATGTGTTCGTTGAACGCTTAAGAAACATTTCCGTCGGCAAAAAAGTCATCGATTACGACGATTACGGCGTGGAGTTTGAGTACGGAACCAATTACAAAAACACGGTAGAAAATCTGACAGATGGTTTAATCCCGTCCTCAAGCTTCAACTTCCCGCGCTGGCACGTCCAAGACCGCGATACGCATTATGCCGTCATCGATCTGGAGGGCGTTTACGCCGTAGAAGAGATTGATCTGTACTTCTTCTATTACAGCTCGCGCGCCTACGGCTATAAGCTTTCCGCAAGCCTTGACGGAGTGACCTTTACCGTGATGGCGGACCGCTTGGAGAACACCCGCAACGGCGTGCGCACGGAGGCCTTTGAAAGTCCGGTCTATGCAAGATATATCCGCCTTGACATCACCGCGCCTGTCAGCCCTGCCACCTCCACGACCGGCGTGTATGAAGTAAGCGTTTACGGCAAACCGGCAGACTTTGCGGTGGAGACCTCCCAAAAGAACTCGATCCGCATAAACGGAAACAGCGGCATCCGCTTCGGCGGCTTTGTGAGTGCCAAAACGCTTTTGAACGCGGACGAATGCGGCTTTATCATCGCACGCGGCGATCTCTTAAACGCAAAAGGGCTTGCTTCGGAGGAAGAAGTGAAAATCGCTTCCGTCACCGAAGAAAAAACGGATGGCTCGTTTACGGCGGCCACGGAAAACGGCTTGAAATTAGTCGGCGCACGCAATTACCGCAAAGACGATTTCAACAAGCTCACTGCCTCCGACGACGGTTCGACGCCCTTTGGCGAAACCTACGACGTGCAGGGCTTTTGGTTTACCGGCGTGCTTGTCAGCTTGGAAAACAGCTATACGAATGCGGACGACGGCAAGACCTATGCGCACCGCTACAACGTGCCTTTTGCGGCGCGTGCCTATGTAAAGATCGGCTCGAGCTATTATTACGGCTCCTGCCGCACGGCAAGCCTTGCCGAAACCGCACAGAGAATCAAGGAAAACGGCGGCGATGCCTATACCAAAAATCAAGCGTACATCGATAACATCCTTGCACAGGCGGATGCCATACTGGATGAGTGAGGAGAAAACATGAAAACGTATTGTACACCCACATGGGAATTTCTTCCGCTTTCGGCTGCCGAAACGATTCTCGCTTCCGGCGAAAGAGTCTTTAACGATTCCGAAATCGATGCGGAGGATCTGTTTGACGGCGATTAAAGCGACATAACGAGAAAAAGCTGTACGCACAAGAACGTACAGCTTTTTCGCATTTATCGGACGGTCGGGAACAAGTCGCTTGCGGCAGTGCCGCGAAACGCCTTTTACCCGAAAAATTCTCCATGTGTCGTGCGGTCAAGCCCTAAACCGAAGCTGACGGTAATGGCATCGTTGACGCGGTCCATCACAGCGTCGTCCAAATGCCCCATCTTTTCTTTTAGGCGCGTTTTGTCGATGGTGCGTATCTGTTCGAGCAAGATGACCGAATCCTTGGCAAGCCCATACCGATCGGCAAAAACCTCAATGTGTGTGGGCAGCTTGCTTTTGGAGGTTTTGCTGGTGATGGCGGCGGCAATGACGGTCGGACTGTATTTGTTGCCGACATCGTTCTGCACAATGAGCACCGGACGCATACCGCCTTGCTCCGACCCGACAACCGGACTTAAATCAGCGTAATAAATATCTCCTCTTCTGACGTTCAATTTCTTCACTCTCCGCTGTTTTTATGTTTGTGGTTTCCTTGTCTTTCCGTCTTTATTCTTAACGTAAAGCGAAGGACTTATGCGGTCAAAGGAAAAACTTTTTTCGTATAAAGCCATACCGCTCTGTTAAAGTATATTCCGCCCATCGCACCTTTGGCAAAAAAACGCACGCAGAGAATTGGACCAAAGCTGCAAAAAAGCGGAAACACCGTTCGTTTTTCACTCGATGCGTCCGCTTTTTTGCTGATTCTGCTGTTTTGTCGGCTTCCGTCCGGTCACAACGCGTCGTAGTAGTCTTTGACGACCTGACGTTCATCAAACGGGTATTTGACGTTCCCGATTTCCTCAAACAGCTGCTGTCCTTTGCCGACGAGTAAGACAATGTCGCCGCGCGAAGCGTGCTCCAGCGCATAGCGGATGGCATCCGCACGGTTTTTGATGACGGCATATGCGCCCTCCGTTTTGGCAATGCCCGTCAGAATGTCGGCAAAAATGGTGTCCAAATCTTCAAAACGCGGATTGTCGGAGGTAATCACCGAAAGATCCGCATTTTTCCCGGCAATTTCGCCCATATCGAACCGCCGCACGCGCGAACGGTTGCCGCCGCAGCCGAAGACGCATACAATGTGCCGCGGCTTGTATGCCCGCACCGCGTCGAACAGGCTTTGTAAGCTGAGGGCGTTGTGCGCATAGTCGATCATCACCGGGAACGGGCATTTCGGGTGCTTGACAAGCTCGTTTCGCCCGATGACGTGTACGGTTTCGAGTGCCGGCAAAACAGCTTCGCACGGAATTCCCTGTAACGATAAAACGCTGACGGCACATAACGAATTGTATACCGAAAACCGTCCGGGTACGCCCACGGTGATACGCTGCCGCGCGCCTTTGTGAGTGAGCGTATACTCGGTCTTCATATCGCCGTTTTCCATATAGAATTTTTCATCCGAACCGTAAAAATCGGCCGTCGGGTCTTGGGTGGAATAGGTGATAAACGGCGTGTGATGCGTTGTCAGAATGTCCCGGATGTCGCCGATGCGGTCGCTGTCGGCGTTCAAAACTGCGTTTTCGCACATGGAAAACAGCTTCTTTTTGCAGGCAAAATACTCTTCAAAATCGGCGTGTTCGCCCTTTCCGATGTGATCCTTCGAAAGGTTGGTGAACACCGCCGTGTCAAACCGCAGACCGTATACACGCTCAAGCTTCAGGCTTTGCGACGAAACCTCCATGACGCAGTATCGGATGCCGCTTTGCACCATGGCGGCAAAAATCCGGTGTAATTCAAAGCTTTCCGGCGTGGAATTGTCGATGTACTCATACTGCGTGCCGTAATAGATGCCGGTCGTGCCGATAAGCCCTGTCGGAAGACCTGCCGCCTCCAAAAGGCTTTTTATCATAAACGATGTGCTGGTCTTGCCTTTGGTGCCGGTAAGGCCGATGAGCGTTAGCTTTTCTGCCGGATAGCCGAAAAACGCCGCCGACGCAAGCGCTAACGCCCGGCGCGAGCTGCCCGCAAGCGCAAAACACCGTTCGGGATAGGCCGCTTTGTATACTTCATACGCGTCCCGCTTTTCGCAAAGCACAAGCGACGCGCCTTTTTTTAACGCTTCGGGAATGAAATCATGACCGTCGGCATTTGCGCCGCACGCCGCCACAAAGACGGCGTTTTTGGTTACCTTGCCCGATTCGTAGGCAATGCCGGCAAGCGCTTCGTCCGACACCTTGCCCGAAACCTCGATTAACTCTCCGGCTTTTTCCAAAACCGCAAGCACTTCGCCCGGTTTCATGCGCCGAACACCTCCTCGTCTAAACGAATCGTGCCGTCAAACACGTGTACCGACGGCGCGGTGAGAAACACGTTCCCGCTGTCGTTCCATTCCACACGCGTTTCGCCGCCGATCTGCCGCACCGTCGTCTTCCGTTCGCACCGGCCGGTCATCACGCCGCTGACTACGCACGCCGCGCTTCCCGTCGCACAGGCAAGCGTCTCGCCCGTGCCGCGTTCCCACGTGCGCAAGAAAAGCGTGTTCCGGTCGATCACCTGACAGAATTCGGCGTTGACGCGCTTCGGGAATAACGCATGGCGTTCAAGCAGCGTGCCGTAGCGCGCCAAATCGAATGCTTTTACCGGTTCGTTCTCCAAAAAGCATACCGCGTGCGGATTGCCGAACGACAACGCCGTTACAAAAAAGAGGCGGCCGTCGAGCAGAATCGGAAAATCGATGCACTGCGAAAGACCGCAAAGTACCGGCAGTTTTTCTGCCTCCATGACCGGCTTTCCGATATCCGCCGTGATCGACGCCGCTTTTCCGTCCCGTAAATCCAAATAAACCGTCTTGATGCCGCCGAGCGTTTCGACGGTAAAGACGGTTTTTTTCGTGAATCCTTTGTCATAAACATATTTGCCGACACTGCGCAAGCCGTTGCCGCACATTTCGGCCTCCGTGCCGTCCGGATCGAACACACGCATTCGGAAATCGGCGCATTCCGACGGGCAGATGAGAATCATGCCGTCACTGCCGATGCCGAAATGGCGGTCGGACAGGCGCACGGCAAGCGTCTCGGGATTTTTGACGGTCTGCGTGAGCGTTTCGACGTAAACATAGTCGTTGCCGAGTGCCTGCATTTTGGAAAAGTGCAAATCAAACGTCATACCGCATTCTCTCCCAACATCCGCGCAAGGTCGGCCAAAATATCCTCTGCCGGTTCAATGCCGACCGACAGCCGTAAAAGCTTGTCGGTAATGCCGAGCTTTTCGCGCACCTCTTTCGGCACAGAAGCGTGTGTTTGGGTGAGCGGATAGGTGATGAGCGTATCCGCACCGCCGAGACTTTCGGCAAAGCGGATGAGCTTTCCGCCGCAAAGCACCTTTTCGGCAAGACGCGCATCGCGCAGCGTAAACGAGATCATGCCGCCGAAGCCGTCGCATTGCCGTTTTGTGACAGCATACGACGGATGTTCGGGAAGACCGATGAAATGCACGGTCTCCACGTTTTTGTTGTTTTTTAGCCAAGCGGCAACCGCCATGGCGTTTTCCTCGTGCCGCTTCATGCGTAATTCGAGCGTTTTCATGCCGCGCAGTACCAAAAAGCAGTCGAACGGCGCAAGGCCGGTGCCTTGGGTGCGCTTGATAAGCTCCAGACGGTCGATGACGGCTTGGTCGTTTGCTGTGACAAGCCCGGCAAGCGTGTCGTGATGACCCGACAGATATTTGGTGGCACTGTGCAGTACAATGTCCGCACCGAGCGAAAGCGGCCGTTGGAAAAGCGGCGTTAAAAACGTGTTGTCTATGGCAAGAAGCGCACCGTTCTGGTGCGCAATGTCCGCAAGCGCGGCAATGTCCGCCACCTTCATCATGGGATTGGTCGGCGTTTCGGCGTAAATCATCCGTGTGTTCGGAAGAACGTGCGCACGCACGTCGCCGGTATTCCCGATGTCCACCGCGTCAAAGGCGATGCCAAGATGCTTCCAAAGCTCGTTTATCTGACGGTACGTGCCGCCGTAGACATCGTCGGAAACAATCACATGGTCGCCGTTTTTGAGCAAAGAAAACACCGCAAGCACAGCGGCAAGTCCCGAGGAAAAGGCAAAGCCGGCGCGGCCGCCCTCCAAAAGGGCGATTGTGTCCTCCAAGCAGGTGCGCGTCGGGTTGTCACAGCGCGAATAGGAATAGCGGATGTCCGAGCCGAGAGCGGGATTGACAAAGGTCGAGGTCTGATAAATGGGGCAGGCGACCGAGCGGTACAGCGTGTCGGCCGGCGCATACCCGTGAATCGCTTTGGAGGCAAGCGAAAATGCGGAAAAACGATGCGGATCGATCATGGTACGGCAAATCCTTTCGTTGAAAAAATTGCCGTGCCGGTGCCAAAGTGGTTTTACGTATGTATGAGCGTTTGCATGGCGTCCGAAAGCGCCTTTACGAATGCGTCGCATTCCGCGGTCGTGTTGTCGGCAGAAAAGCTTAACCGCAGCGTGCTGTCCGCAATTTTGTCGGGAAGACCGAAAGCGCTTAACACGCGGTTGTCGGCGTGCTTTGCCGAGCAGGCGGAACCGGCGGAAACGTAAATGCCGCGTTCGGATAAAAAACGTAAAAGGATCTCACTTCGCAGACCGGGTACGGCTATACTCAGTATATGCGGCAGAAAGCCGTCCGGTTCGGTGTTGATGCAAACGCCGTCAAGCGTGGAAAGACGCGTGCGCAGATAGGCGTTGATGCTTTTTACCTGTGCGTCAAGCGCGGCAAAATCGGCCGTTGCTTGCTTGGCGGCCGCCGCCATGGCGCAAATGCCTGGCATCGCTTCGGTTCCCGAGCGAAGTCCGTTTTCCTGGCCGCCGCCGGTGATGCACGGCACTAACCGCACGCCCTTGCGCACAAACAGCGCACCGACGCCTTTGGGCGCATGAATCTTGTGTGCGCTGACGCTGACAAGATCCGCTTTCTTCCAAACACCGGCCGGAATTTTGGTGAACGCCTGCACCGCGTCGGTGTGAAAGAGCGCATTCGGACAGAGCGCCTTAGCAAGCGAAGCAAGCGAAGCGATGTCGTAAATCGCGCCGGTCTCGTTGTTGACCGCCATGCAGGACACCAAAATCGTGTCGGGCGTCAAAACCGCCCGTGCCTCGTCGAGATCCAGCTTGCCGCCCCCGGTGGATATGCGTGAGACGGAAAAGCCTTCTTTTTCGAGATCCTTCGCCGTGTTCTCGACCGCCGGATGCTCCGAATCGGAAAGCACGATGTGTCTGCCGCGCCGTGCAAGTGCGTGCGCCGCACCGCGAAGCGCTAAATTGTCAGCCTCCGAGCCGCTTCCGGTGAAAACGAGCGAACCCTCCGACGGCGTAAAGCCGAGGGCGGCAAGTACCGCGGCACGTGCCGCGCGCAGAGCCTTTTCGGCTTCAAAGCCGAACGCGTGCGCCGACGACGGGTTGGCATACAGCTCGGTCATGGCGGTGAGAGCCGCTTGGGCGGCCGTGTCGCTCACACGCGTGGTGGCCGCATTGTCAAAATAAATCATGGTGTTTCAAAATCCTTTTTTCAAATCAAAATCGTAAATGATCAAAAATCGCTTTCGTCGGGCGAGTAGGCGGAAAGCCCTTTGTAAGTGTCGGTCAAAACATCGCCCGTATCGTCAAACGTCACGTCGTAATAGTAGGTTTTGCCGTCCGTTTCCACGGCGTTCCACATATGCGTGCGGTTGGCGACGGCAAAGGCTTCAATGCCGGCGGCCTTGCAGAGCAAATTGAACGCGCCGCTGTAGCCCTGACAGACGGCCTTGCCCTCTAACAGTGCGCCATAGGCGGTGTAGGCCTGCGGCGAAAAGGTGTAGTCGTAGGTCACGTGAAGCGCTAAATAATCGTGGATCGCACCGGCCTTGGCAAGGTCGTCCGACGCGTCTTTGATGACCGACGGTATCACGTCTTCCGCAAAGCGTTCGGCTTCCTTGCGGTTTTCGCACAGCTCTTCATAGGTAAATGCCTTTTGCGCGGAGGAAAAATCGAGCCGCAGAACACTTGTCACACCGTTTTCGGTGGTTTCGCCCGCCGTAACCGACGGGTTCACCAAAACGTGCGTGCCAAGCTCCGGATGCTGTTCGGCGGCACTTAAAAACCCGCATAGCATTCTTCGACAATTTCACGCATTTCTTCGCCATGGGCGGCATACGGGTAGGTATACATCAGAAATGCTTGGGAAGATTCCCAAGCATTCGTGAATTCGTTATAAAACTCGTCTTTTGCAAGCGGCGTGTATAGCAGCTTCAGATCCGGCACATCGTGCGTTTCCTTGAAGCTTTTGATGTATTCGTCCGCATTGGTGACAAGCTTGAAGATACGCAAAATGACCGCCGCCGTTTCGGCACGGGTGATCTCGGTATCCGGATAGAACAACCGCTCGCCGGTTGCGGGATCGATACTGCCCTGCATGAGGCAGAGTCCGTAAAGCGCGACAATGTTCTGGTCGGCTGTGTCGGCATACGGTGTCTGATATTTGCCGGATTCGACCTGCAAAGCACGCGTGACGATCTTTGCGACCTCACGGCGCGTGATGGCTTCATCCGGACCGAACGTGTCGCCGTAGTCCTTCATATCGACAAAGCCGTAAACAATGGCGGAGGCAACGTATTTGGTGTACCATTCGTCGCCGGGAACATCCTTGAACATCGCGCCGTCCGGCGTGAACATTTCATCACATAACAGCGTGACGAGAAGCTTCAGAAATTCCGCACGCGTGACAGCATTTTCCGGCTTGTAAGAGCCGTCCTCGTAGCCGTTGATGACCTTCATGCCCGAAAGCTCACGCACGTCGCTATAGAACCAATCGTCTTCCTTGACATCCGTAAAGGTCGGATAAACGATCTCTTGCTTCGGCTCGTCGGTCTTGGCATCGTCCTTCGCGGTTTCATCGGTTTTGGTGTCCTCCGGCTTGGTTTCGTCTGCTTTGGAGTCCTCCTTTTTGGTGTCATCCGTTTTCGTGTCGGACGAACCGGTGCTTCCCGAAGAACCCGAACCGCTGCCCGAGCTGCCGCTCGAACCGCCGCCGGACGGACGAGAGCTGCCGCCGGAACTGCCGCCGGACGGACGGGAGCTTCCGCCGCTCGAACCGCCGGTTGAACCTCCGGAAGAACCTCCTGTCGAACCGCCGGTTGAACCTCCTGTCGAACCGCCCGTTGAGCCGGAACCGTCTTCTTTATTATCGTCTTTGGAATCATCCTTTTTGTCGTCTTCTTTGGGATCTTCCTTGTTTTCGTCATCTTTGGAGCCTTTTCCGTCGAACAAATCGCCGACAGGAATTTCAACATTGCCCGCCGCATAGGTCAAGGGCGCGGCTTGGCACACAAGCATCGCAGCACAGAGCACTGCAGCAAGCATTTTCCCGAATTTTTTCATATGTATAAGCCTCACTTTCCCGTTTTTTCAAACGAATCGGTTCTTTGATACACTTTTTTTCGTAAGTCCGGATATTCTCTTATATTATACCATCTTCTTTCCGGTATTTCAATAGCAACTTTTGTGGTAACGTGTAAAAAATCCTATGGAAAACTTGGGCAACTTTCACAAAAACCGAAAGCGTTTTTAGCATTTATACCAAAATGTAAAATATTGCGGCTGTGATTGACAAATCACATTTTCTTTGCTATAATTATGATAATAAGGGATAGCTTCGTCTGTTTTTGCACAAAGCGTGTTCCTTACGATTTTGAACATCACGGAGGAAGCAGCGTGCCACAGCTTATTTTGGTGACCTCGTTCAAGGGCGGTGTCGGCAAGACAACTTTATCGGCAAACCTTGCGGCAAGCCTTGCGGCGCGTTCGAAAAACGTGCTTGTGTGCGACTGCGACCTCGAATCCCGCTGCTTGGATTTGGTGCTCGGCGTGGAAAACCAACCGCTTTTCAACATCTGCGACGCGGTCGACGGCCGCTGTGAAGCGGCGGATGCCATCTGTAAGCATGAGCGTGTGCCGCGCTTGTATTTTATGCCGGCGCCGGCATTCTATCCCGAAGCGGTCGGCAGCAAACAGACCGATGAGGTGTTTACGCCCGACGCGGTCAAAGCGTTTCTCGGTGCCATTGCCGCCCTGCCGGAAAAAATCGATACGGTTGTGTGCGACCTGCCGGCGCGTCCGGACGGCTTATACCGCTCGCTTGTGCCGTCAGCCGACAAGATCATCGTTGTTTCCATGCATAACGCGGTTTCGATCCGCGCCGCCGAAAAAACGGGCATTGCTCTGCATGAGCTGTGCACCGGCACGAAAAAGCCGGAGGTGTTCCTCGCAGTTAACGGCTTTGTGCCGCAGCGTGCGGCACGCGGCGAAAATGCCGGGTTATATGACATTCTTACGCAGACAAAATTGCCGCTTATCGGCGTTTTGCCCTATGACGAAGCCATGGCGGCGGCGCAGAATCGCGGCTTGCTTGCCTATGAAATTTCACGTGCAGAAACGCCGTTCGGGCGTGCCGTCGAAAATCTGACGCGCCGCCTAGAGGGCGAAAACGTGCGCTTATTGGAAGGCATCCGCACGGGTGTTCCGCGCCGGAAGCTGTATTAAGTGCGACATTTAGGTCTTACCGATACATCGGTTTACTTTTATCAGAAAGGAAAACGTTTATGGAAATCGCAATTATTGCATCAGACAGAAAGAAAGAGCTTATGACGGAATTCTGCATGGCATATCAGGGCATTTTGTGCAAACACAATCTGTATGCCACGGAATCGACCGGAAAATATATTTCCGACGCAACCGGGCTAACCATTGAATGTATGCTTCCCGGCGGCAGCGGCGGCATCGAACAGCTTTCTTCGCGCATATCGTATAATGAGATCGACTTGCTTCTCTATTTCCGCAATCCGTTGGGTGCGCCGCAGTATAATGAAGCGGAACACAATCTGCTTCGCCTTTGCGATATCTATAACGTGCCGGTGGCCACCAATATCGCCACAGCCGAAGCACTTATCCTGGCGCTTGACCAAGGCTCGCTCGATTGGCGTGAGCTTGTCAATCCGCGTTCGCAGGCCAAGGGCGCACACGGAAAACTGTATTAAACGAAAAATAATTTCGACCTGAACGCGCTTGCAAAACAGCGCGTTTTTTGTGCTTTAACGGAAAAATCCGTTTTTTTTGCAAAAAACTCTTGCTTTTTTTCAGAGAATATGATACAATATGCGAAACTGGACATATTGTCCGGCATATACTGATTCATCACTATTTTTTAAGGAGTTGATTTTTTTCATGGATCCTGCCAGTAGTATGCAGATAGCGGCGCTCGTTGTTTTAGTGCTGTTATCCGCTTTTTTCTCAGGAACCGAAACAGCCTTTACGAGTTTTAACAAAACCCGTATGAAAACCCTTGCCGGAGACGGCAACAAAAGAGCCAAAGCCGTCATGAAGGTGGAGGAGAATTACGAAAAATTCTTGTCTACCATGCTTGTCGGCAACAACATCGTCAACATTTCCGCCTCCACCATTGCAACGCTTCTCTTTGCGTCCTTTATCAAGGGCAACGCAAGTCTTGCCGCAACGGTATCGACGGCCGTCATGACGGTCATCATCCTCATTTTCGGCGAAATCACACCGAAATTTCTCGCTAAAGATTTTGCGGACAGCTACACCATGCGTGCGGTCGGCATCGTCCGCTTCCTCATGGTGATCCTCACACCGCTTACCGCGCTGTTTTCTCTTTGGAGAAAGCTCGTTTCCAAGGTTTTCAAGCATGATGCCACGCTTTCGATTACGGAAGATGAAATCATGACCATGGTCGAGGAAGCGCAGAACGAAGGCGGCATCGACGAGCATGAAGGCGATCTCATCAAGAGTGCCATCGAGTTCAACGACCTTGAAGTCGCCGCGATTTTGACACCGCGTGTGGATATCGTCGCGATCTCCGCGGATACGCCCATTCCGGAAATTATGGAAATCTTCCGTACAAGCGGCTTTTCCAGACTGCCGGTTTACCGTGATACCATCGACAGTATTGTCGGCGTTATCCATGAAAAGGATTTCAACCGGCTTGTCTACGACGGCGGCACGGATGTTTCGCCGATCGTACATGAAGTCTTGTGCATCACCGAGGGCATGAAAATCTCCAAGCTTCTTCGCGAATTCCAGGAAGCCAAGACACATATGGCCATCGTTGTGGATGAATACGGCGGTACGGCCGGGCTTGTCACCATGGAGGATGTGCTTGAGGGCCTTGTCGGTGAAATTTGGGACGAACATGATGAAGTTATTGAGAATATCAAGGAACTGGAAGATCATGTGTACTTAGTCAATTGCAGCACGCCGATGAATGACCTTGCCGACATCTATCCGTTTTCGGACGAGGTGCTCGACGATAACGCAACCGTCAACGGCTGGGTGCTCGATAACCTCGGAAAGATTCCGGAGGTCGGCGATACGTTTGACTTTGATAATCTGTCGGTTGAGGTGTTAAAGATCGACGGCAGACGCGCGTCCGAAATCAAGCTTGTGGTGCATCCCGAAGAGGACGAAGACGAAAAGGATAAGGACAAAGATTCCGATAAAGAAAAGGATAAGGACGACGATTCCGGAAGCGAAACGCGTACCAAAGTTCATGCTTCCAAAAAAGACTGATTAAAAAACGATTCCGGTGCTTGCGCAAAACGCGTAAGCACCTTTTTTGTGAGCGAAAACGAGCGTTTTCCTTTTCCGGAATGCGTGCGCGAAACTGAAAAAGGTGGCATATACTGAAAACGGAGAGCCTCAGAAACAACATCCGAGCCGCATTGCCGGCTCTTTCGGTGAACTCTATGAAACTCTCAGAAATTCAAAATCATGCGGCTGCCTGCGTGAATTGTCTGGAACTCGACGGAGCGATGCGCCGTCGGCTGCAGGATATCGGCTTTGTGCCGGGCGCGCGGATATGCTTTGCCTATCGCAGTCCGCTCGGCGATCCGAACGCCTATTTTATCGGCGGCGCACTCGTCGCTCTGCGCCGGTCGGAGGCGGAAAAAATCGATGTGACGCAGACGCGTTAAGCAAAAAACGGCGTGCCCAAGCTTGCGCGGTGTTTTTTGCACCTCTCAAAGAGCGTTCCTTCGGAAAAAACGCTTGACAATACCGGCTTTCTGTGATATGATAAATACAGAAATGGTATAATAAGTCATTTGGGAGGTTTTGCCATGAAAGTATTCAATATTCGTCTTTCTACCATTGAAGAAGTGCGCAATTTCGTTAACATCGTTTCCAAATATGATTATGAAATCGATCTCAAAAGCGGCCGCTACGTTGTGGATGCCAAAAGCATCATGGGCATCTTCAGCCTCGATTTGTTAAATAAAATCGAAGTGACCGTGCATTCGGACAACTGCGACGCTTTGATGGAAGAATTGAAGCCGATCATTGTGGATTAACCGCACCCGATTCACAAAAAGCAAAACGACGGAAAGTTTCGAAAAGAAGCTTTCCGTCGTTTTCATATTCAGTGCAAATGTGTGCCTTTCATAGCCAACAACCCTTCCGTCGCACTCCGCGCACCACCATCCCTTCCGCACAGGGAAGGCAACTGCCAAGCGGTTGCAGGGACACGCCGGTAACGACACCGCATTTTAATTCCCGGCATTCCTGCAATGCTCCATTTCTCTGCGTGTCCTCATATAAAAATTGAAAAAGCGGAAAGTCCGCCGTATGCCCACGTACTCTCCGCCTTGTGCCTTCAATCCCTAATTTTCAATTCTCAACTTAATCGCGCGGTTGATCCGTTCGCGAAGCTCCACGCAAAAGCCCTCACGCCGCGGATATTCCTTGAACGTGATCTCGGCTCCGGCGAAGCTTTCGATCAAGGAAACCGCCTCCTCCTTGGAGGTGAGCGACGCATATAGCTCAAGCGCACGCAAATCGGATAATCCTTGCGTGAACGCCGCCATGTGCAGCGATTCATACGGCTTTCCGCCGGGACCCGGATAAACCGAGAACGCGTCTCCGGCCGGCACCCAGTTGAAGCAGCCGTCGTTGCAGAGATACGGATCAATCGGGAACAGCGAATACTGCGAATAATAGAAGTTGTAGCCCCATTGCAGGAAGCCTTGAATGTCGTATTTGAATAACTGCAAGCCGATCACGCGCGTGCGGTTCATGCTGTGCGCGATAAAGCGGTTGGAAACCTTGTCGCTCTGCGAGCAGCAGTAGTAGCACCACAAATTCGGCACCTTGGCTTCGAGAAACGGCTCAATGTGGTCGGTTCCCACGATCGGGCGATCCACCGCACCGGTGGTGTAAAAATCGAAATTGGAAAGCGCGTCGCCGAACACACAGTCGGTAAATAAGTCGTCCAGCTTTTCACGCAGCTTTTTGTAGCGTTCCAAATGCTCGCCGACCGGCTCGTCGGATAAATGGAACATGACGTTTTGGAAAACGCCCTTTTCTTTTAAGTAGTTTTTGAATTCCGTAAGGAACGCCCGTAAAAAGCCGATATATTCGTCAGACAGCGAATCGGTGTCCCAGCCGAAAAGCTGCACATAGCTTCCGTTCACATTTGCCATGATCTTCGGTGCGTGTTCGGCACCCCATTGCGTGAATAAATGTGAAATTTCGTGATATTTCACGCCGCATTTTTCGCACATATCAAGCCAACGGCTGACAAGCGAAAAATCGAATTCATAGCCGTCCGCCGTTTTGGTTACGCCTACAAGCTGTGCCGTCGGACGTTCGCCGCCTACTTTCGTGTCAAGCGGCAGCGTGAATACCGGCATGAGAAGCATATTGATCCCATTGTCCACCGCGGTTTTGACAAAGCTTTCGATGATACGCCAATGCGCTTCGCTGAACACATCCACACCGTAATAGGTGGCAAGGCAATCGCTGTGGAACCATTCGGTGTACATGAGCTTTTGTGCCGGCAGCACCGCGTCGAGGATTTCAAGCTCCACCGTCTCGCTTGCAAGCGTTTTGCCGTCGGCATTGCTTACCGAAAGCGTAATCGGATAAAGTCCGGCTTGCGCATCCTTCGGAATTTTCGCTTCGATCCAAAAGGAAACCGTGCGGTTTTCGCACAGCGTCACGCGTCCGTTCTGCCCGAGCGGCAGAAAGAGATCGGGATAGCGTCCCGGTTTTTTTTCGTTCAGGTAATCGGGATCGGTCACGTGCGCATAGCAAGGCTGCGCCACATCGACATATTCGATTTTGCGCACCGTGATGAAATCCGAAAGCTCGGATTCCAGCGTCACAAACACATTGCGGCTTTCGGTCGAGGAAAGCGCGGCTTCGAAAGCAAAACGATCATTTTTGAGTGCCGTCGCACCGTATAACGGCGAAAGCGAAGAAACGACGGTGTCTTCAAAGCATTTGTTGGCCGAGGAAATCAGCCGGAAAGAAAGGTTGTTCATGCATTTTCTCCGTTCATTTACAGATATTTTTTCACGATGGCTTCGGCTTCCGTGCGTTTGGCAACCATGTCCTTGACAAGCGCATACTGGTTTCTGGCGCGGTCAAGATTGTGGGAGGCATAGGCGGTCTTAAAGTAAACGTCGCCGTCGATATAGTCGGTCAAAAAGCGCGTGCCGCATTCATAGGTCATGAGAATGACCGAGGTGAAGAGCAGCTCTTTTTCGCGGTCGGTTAACACATCCTTCGCGCTTTCAAGATAGCCCTTTGTGAAAGCTTCAAACAGCGACAGGTCGAAATAAACCTTGTCGAGATCGGTGCAGTCCTCGGCGGCCGAGGAAGCGCCGAAACGCATCGCGTCGCCGAAATCGTATAAATACGAACCGCTCATAACGGTGTCAAGGTCGATTAAGCAGATGCCCTTGTTTGTTTTGCTGTCAAATAAGACATTGTTGAGCTTGGTGTCGTTGTGGCTGACACGAAGCGGTGCCGACCCGTCGGCAATGGCATTTGTAATCGCACCGGCCGTGTTTTCAAACGAGAGGGCGAATTCGATTTCGGGCGCAACAAACCGCACACGGTCGGCGGCATTTTTTTCGATGGCTTTCTTTAAGTTGCCTAAGCGTTTGGGCGTGTCGTGAAAATCCGGAATGACGGTGAACAGCTTTTCCGCGTCGAAATCGGATAACAGGTTTTGGAATTTGCCGATGGCAAGAGCCGCCTGATAGAGAACCTCCGGCGTTTTTTCGTCGTTTACGGTGTAAGCGTCGTCAATGTACGCATACGCACGGTAAGCGCCTTCTTTGCCTTCATACAGGCCGGAGCCGTCCTTGGTGCGTAAAAAGTGCAGCGTCTGACGGGACGGATCTTCACCGCGTTCGGTGAGCTTTTTTGTGATGTACTCGGTAACGGCGCAGACATTGTCCATCACGCCGCGCGGATTGGTGAAAACGTCGGTGTTGATGCGCTGAACCACATAGCCGCCGACGCGGAAGGTGGAATTGATGTGCCCTTCGCCGAGCGGTTCGGGCGTTCCGGTGATGCCGAATTGTTCCAGAATGTTTTCTAACATAGTGCTTCCTCCGATCAATCCTTTGGCGGATTGTACTGTAATGCAGTATAGTACAGTCATTATACTATATTCCGGTCAAAATTTCAATAGCCTTTTCCGGCATTTTCGCGGCAAGGCTTATAAAATCAGGCCGAATTTTATCAAAATCGGCGCAAAGAGCGGTTGACTTTGCTCAAGAAATATGCTACAATGAGAAAAAATGCAAAACATTGCAAAATGCAAAAACAGAAGGGAAGAATCAGTATGAGTACGGAAAATACCGTCATCGGCTGCACAGGCTTCCATCACGTGGCCTTGCACAGCTCGGATTTTGAAAAATCGTATCAGTTTTATACGGAAGGACTCGGCGCGAAGGAATTCCGGCGTTGGACATCGGGCGAGCGCACGATCGCGCTTCTCGATATGGGCGGCGGCGTCTGCATCGAGCTGTTTTCGAACGGAAAACCGCGCACCTGCTTTGAGGAACAGGCAGGCCACTATGTGCATTTGGCGTTGAACGTCAAGGACAGCAAGGCGGCCTTTGACCGCGCGATTGCCTATGGTGCAAAAGAAAAAATGGCACCAAAGAGCATGGAGCTGCCCAGCGAACCGCCGTTTCCGGCCGTGATCTCGTTTGTCTATGGCCCGGATGGCGAAGAACTCGAGTTTTTCCAAGTGAGATAATCGTAAGAGAATGAAAACGTGAGCAAAATCTGCTCATGCCAGACAAGCCGCAGATTTTTCTGTGGCTTGGTTTGGCTTTAGAGGACTATAACATAGAGGACTATAACAATCTTATGGCGACTCTTGAAATCTACAATAACCCGAAACTGCATGAAAAACTTCTGCAAGGCATGGAAGAGTGAGATAAAAATGTGCAAATAAAGTGAAATTTTGGCAAAAAAAGGCTTGACAAATGCAAAACACCGTGCTATACTATGAAACTGTTGAAGCCGATAAGTCTCACAGGAAAACGGGCTTTGCCCTGCCGAAGGAGTAACACTCTCAGGCGTCGAAAGACAAGGACTGTGCGCACGTTGGTTCTCCGGAGAAGCTCATTTGATTGAGTGCCGAAGGGGCAAAGCGATTATGATTCGCTCAATCTCTCAGGCAAAAGGACGGAGCGTCTTAAAATGCGGTTCCCGGCAATCGCCGGGGATTGTATCCCGTTTATTATCGCCGGCAGGTGCGCGTTTCGCGTATACTCCGGCAACTCGTTTTTTCGCCGTATTTGCAGCTTGCAGATACGGCTTTTTTGCGTTTTCGGGTCTTGCAGTGCCGAATGCCTCATATAGTGTAGCAAAAAGCTTTTTGAGGTGTGTTATGACAGCTGCCATGCTTTGGGATCAACTCTTATCGATAGCCGAAAAAGCGGTGTGGGGCTTTCCCACGCTGTTTCTTTTGGTGGGGATCGGGTTATATTTCACCGTGCGCACGCGCTTTTTCCAGTTCCGCGCCTTTGTGCCCATGTTACAGCACGTGTTCGGCGGCATGGTTTCGCCGAAAGCCGCACCGGAAGCCGCACCGGAAGCCGAGCCGAACCGTTCCGAGCCGCACCCGGGCGGCACGGTAACGCCGTTTCAATCGCTTTGCACCGCCCTTTCGGCCACCATCGGCACGGGCAATATTGCCGGCGTGGCGTATGCCATGCTCATGGGCGGCGCCGGCGCGGTGTTCTGGATGTGGGTGGCTGCGTTTATCGGCATGATCCTAAAATATGCCGAATGCGTGCTTGCCGTGCAGTTTCGCACAGTCACACCGGACGGCGTGCGTGGCGGCGCGATGGTCTATTTGGAAAAGGGCGTGCCGCCTGCTTTTCGGAAGCTTGGCCGTACGGCGGCGATCGTGTTCAGCGTTTCGGCACTGGCGGCATCGTTCGGCATGGGAAACATGAGCCAGGTGGCCGCTATGAAGGAATGCTTGGAAAGTGCTTTTGCGACCGGCGGACGGCCGCTGTTTGCCGTGCTTTTGGGCGGGCTTGTCTGCGGCGCGACCGCACTTGTGCTTTGCGGCGGTATGAAGCGCATTGCCGCCGTAAGCGAGCGTCTTGTGCCGTTTATGGCGGTGTTTTATACGGCAGGCACGCTTGTCATTCTTGTGTGCCGTGCCGACCGGCTGCTTCCGGCACTTGCGCTGATATTTAAGGAAGCCTTTTCACCGACCGGCGTTTTTGGCGGCTTTTCGGGCTATGCGCTTTTGCGCACCATGTCGTGGGGCTTCCGGCGCGGCATTTTTTCGAATGAAGCTGGTCTCGGCTCTTCGACGGTGATCCATGCCGAATCGACGGAAAAGGTGCCGTATAAGCAAGGCTATTGGGGCATTTTCGAGGTCTTTTTCGATACGTGCGTGATCTGTACGCTTACGGCACTTGTGCTGTTGGTGAGCGGCGTGCTTGACGGCGCAGCTTACGGAAGCCTCACGGAGGACGCCGGGCTGGCGCTTGCCGGAAAGGCGTTTGCAAGCGTTTTCGGCCGGTTCGGCAATATGTTTGTGGCGTTTGCCGTGACATTTTTTGCGTTTTCGAGCCTTTTGGGTTGGTCGTTTTACGGGCTGCGCGCATGGGAGTATCTGTTCGGCAAAAAAAGCCTGCCGATTTATAAGCTTTTGTTTGCCGCGGCGGCACTGCCCGGAGCTTTATGGAGTGCGGACACGGTCTTGCGGCTATCCGATGTGTTTAACGGCTGTATGGCACTTCCGAATCTTCTTGGCCTTGTCGTTTTGTCCGAAACGGTTATCCGCCTGACGCCGAAAGCAAAAAAGAATTGATTTTTTTCCGGCACTGTGGTATACTGAAAACGGAATTCAAAAAACGAACCGAGGAAGTCATATGAACAAGAGCCTTGCGGACATTCTTCGCGACTATCGCCTGCATACGGGACTTACCCAAAAAGCCCTTGCCGAAAAATTGGCGGTCGATGTGCATACCGTTGCCAAATGGGAAACGGGAAAATCCCTACCGCGTGCCGAGCATTTAATGAAATTGCTTACATTGTGCGGCGTTTCCTCTGCGTGTCCGACAAAACCGCCCCGCCCGCAACCGACCGGTATGCCGTCGGTTGCGCAGATTTTCAAAATCGGCCGCGGTCCCTCCAGCTCCCATACCATCGGGCCGGAACGTGCCTGTCTTGCCTTCAAAAAACGTTTTCCGGATGCCGATTCCTTTCGCGTGACGCTGTTTGGCTCTCTTGCCAAAACCGGCAAAGGCCACGGTACGGATACGGTGATTCGCAAAACGCTTGCCCCGCAAAACGTTGAAGTGCTTTTTGACCCGGTCAAGACCGATCTTCCGCATCCCAATACCATGACGTTTACCGCGCTTGCGAACGGAAAAACGCTTGGTTCGGCCACTGTTTTAAGCGTTGGCGGCGGCGATATCGTTTTCGAAAACGAGCCGTGGGACACGCCGAAGGAGCTGTATCCCGAAACCACCTTTGAGAGCATTGCCGCTGTGTGCAAAGAGAAAAATCTCCGGTTGTGGCAATACGTCGAAGCGCATGAAGACGCCGATTTCCCGGCTTATATGGCGTCTGTTTGGAAAGCCATGAAAGCGGCCATCGCACGCGGCCTTGCCGACAGCGGCACGCTCCCGGGCGGCCTTGAGGTGAACAAAAAGGCTAAGGCTCTCTATAACGGCCGCTATATCGGCGAACCGGACGATGTGCGCGAAAACCGTGTGGTGTGCGCCTATGCCTATGCTGTCAGCGAACAGAACGCGTCGGGCGAAACGGTGGTTACCGCGCCGACCTGCGGTGCAAGCGGTGTGTTGCCGGCGGTCATGTATTATTATCAGATCAAAAACGGCTATTCCGACGCGCAG
>OIWM01001320.1_pt1 | contig 24960 bp, 24 predicted proteins | sample 1587451 | NCBI WGS metagenome assembly OIWM01 (sample SAMEA3888907, study PRJEB22519) | human gut metagenome | biome: human gut; feature: human-associated habitat; material: faeces | place: Denmark | collected 2011
ATGACTTCTTCTCAGCAGAAAGCAGTCATATCTATGATAAAAATGGAGATTTAATCGCTGACGTAGGAACAACAATTCGTGAGAATGTTACTTACGATGAGTTATCCGAATCATTAGTTGATGCCTTCTTATCCGTAGAAGACTCTCGATTCTTCGAACATGATGGCTTCGATATGCCTCGTTTCATTAAATCAGCTCTAACAACATTCAAAAATATCTTAACGCATAACTCTGCTAGACAAGGTGGTTCTACATTTACCATGCAGTTAGTAAAACTAACCTACTTCCAGAATGATGATACTGGCGTAACACGTACTAAAGACGTTGAATATAAGGTACAACAAATTGCTTTAGCTAGAGAACTGGAGAAGAAAACTAACAAAAAAGCTATCTTTGAAATGTACTTGAATAAAATGAACTTTGGTGGTTCAGGCAATATCAGAGGTATTGAAAAAGCTGCTCAATACTACTATGGAAAACATGCAGGCGAATTAAATTTAGCAGAAAGTGCAATGCTTGCTGGTGTAATTAACTCACCTTATTACTACGATCCGCATAACTTCTTAGATTATGCAACAAAAAGAAGAAATACTGTTTTATATCTCATGAAACGTCATGGATATATTACTGAAAAAGAATATAAATTAGCTTGTCAAATTAAAGTAGAAGATACCTTAATTGATCCGAGTGATGCTAAAGGTTCTACTTATGCTTATCAATCTTATATTGATACAGCTATCAAAGAAGCTCAATCTTTAACTGGACAAGATCCATTAAGTGTAGCTATGGATATATATACATATATGGATCCTGCTGCTCAACAAGTTATGGATGATATCCAATCAGGAAATAATGAGAATGTAATCTTCCCTGATGAACTCATGGAAGTTGGTATCATCTCTGAAAATAACCAGACTGGTGAAATTGTTGCGATTGGTGGTGGCAGAAACTATGGTCGTGGTGGATCAATGTTACTAAATCACGCTACTCAACAATACAAACAACCAGGTTCCAGTATTAAACCAGTTGTTGACTACGCTCCAGCATTTGAATATCTAGGCTGGTCAACAAGCCATGTTGTTACTGATAAACCTATCCGCTATGCAGGTACAGATGTTGTCATTCGAAATGCAAGTGGTAACTATGGTGGACAAATGACATTACAACATGCGGTTAGTATGTCCTTAAATACACCAGCTATTCAAACATTACAGGAAGTAATTGAAACAGCTGGATGGCAAACAGTCGTTGATTATATTAAGAGTTTAGGATTCTCACAAGTTACTGATAATAACTTCGATATAGGTTTTGCGATTGGTGGTTCTAACTTTACATGTACACCACAAGAATTAATGGCTGCTAATGCAGTATTAATGAATGGTGGTTATTACATTAAACCTCATACAATTTCTAAGATAACATTTAGAAACGGTATGCAGGAACCAATTACTCCTACTTATGAAAAGACTCAAGTATTAAGTGAAGAAGCAGCATTCTTAACAGCAGTATTAATGCAAAATGTTGTTCCTCAATATGTATTTACACAATTATTGCAAAGAGATTATCCAGTATATGCAAAAACTGGAACAACTGACTGGGGAAGTGAAGGTTTACAATACAACATTCCACAGGGTGCTTCTAAAGATAAATGGATGATTTCTCAAACAAGTCAATACACAACAGCTGTATGGATTGGATATGAAAAAGGTGTAAAAGACGCTAATACATATTTTGATAACTACAAACAGAATTTAAATATTCAAGGTAAGATTTCTAATGAAGTATTATCTGTACTAAATGATGCAATTAAACCACAAGGTGTTCAAAAACCTGAAGGTGTAACTTCCATTACACATATCTTAGGAACATTTCCTTATGCTAGACCTATTGAGGGAATGGATGCTGGTTTAATTACAACAGGCTATATTAAAGCTGATAAAGCTGAACTAGTTGATCCTGAAACTGCAGATGCAGTAGAAGATATTACAGAATTCCACGCTGATTATGAAGATGGAACAATTAATATTACTTGGGGCGTTTACCCAAATCCAGAAAAGCTACAAGTAGCAGACAGTACAATGGATATAAGCTTATATAATGGTGATACATTACTTGTAGAAGCTTATGGTAATAGAATATTTGATTACAGCTGGATCTTTGGCCCAATACGTTATAAAGCTAGATTCAAACAAAATGGTGAAGTTAAAGCAGAAATAAGTAGCGAATCTGAAAACTACAGTGAAGGAATTGATTTAGAACCTGATACAGATACTGAAGCTTGTGGTTTCTATGGCTATGAATCTGGTCAAAGTCAATCAAATGAATACTGCTATACATTCCGCACACCTAAGGAAGAAAAGAAGGAAGACCCTGAACCAACACCAACTCCAGAAGCTACTCCTACTCCAACTCCTGAGGCTACACCAACACCAGAACCAACACAAGTTCCTGAAGCTACTGCAACTCCAGAAACAAATGAGTAAAAGAAAAGATTGTTCACTAATTAAAGTGGGCAATCTTTATTTTTTGTATTCTTTACAAATTGAAGTAAATGGACATTTATCACATTCAGGGTTTCTAGAATGACATAAATATCTACCGAAGAAGATAAACTGATGATGAGATTTAATCCATTTGTCTCTTGGTATTTTTCTTTTTAACTTCTTTTCTACAGTTAATAAATCATCATCTTTTTTAGCTAAACCAAGTCTTTTAGAAACACGGTTAACATGTGTATCTACTGCTAAAGATGGAATATTATAACATTCACTCAAGATAACATTTGCACATTTTCTACCTACTCCTGGTAATGTAACTAAATCTTTCATGTTATCAGGAATAACACCATGATATTTATCCACTACTACTTTTGCCATACCTTGAATAGCTTTAGCTTTATTACGATATAAACCTAAAGAATTGATTTCTTTTTCTATTGTCTCTAAATCAGCTTCAGCTAAAGATTCAATAGTAGGATATTTTTTAAATAATGATTCTGTCACTTTATTTACTGAAGCATCGGTTGTTTGTGCACTTAAAATAACAGCAACTGTCATTTCATAATTATTTTTATGATTAAGTTCACATCTTGCATCAGGAAATAAAATATCCAGTTCTTTTAATATTTCTTCAGTCAACATATTTGCCTGCTTCTATCATTTCCAGAGATACATTTTTATCTCTCCAGTTGCATAATATTTTATCAATATAAGCTAAATTCATCTTTTGATATGCACTTGCTGTACGTAAAGCATAAATAATCATCTGTTTATCATACATATGATTCCATTCACTGATTTTTTTCATTTCATTTTGTGATAAAGGTCTACCAAATTCTGTTTCAAACAAATCAAATAAAGGACTCTCTGTAACTCTTGTATCATGAGCGATATCAATATCAAAAAGACCATCTAAAATAAAGGAAACTTTATCTCCTTGCGCTTGAATATCTAAATATTTTTTAGCACATAAACCACCCAGTACAATATCTAAATCCTTTTTAGATAATCTTGTTTTTGCGCATAAAACATCAGAAGTAATCGTCATATGATGTTCATTTAAAAAGTCTATAACTAATACTGTAATTAAATCAGTATGTGTTAAATTTAATAATTCAATATTATCTAATATCCAGTCACGGTGATTAACATACTTTTGTTCATACCATTTCATTAACTATTTCTCCCTTCTATTTGTTTTCTTAATTGCAAAGACCATATCAGAATGATAAAATCTCATATATGTTAAAAAAATTATTATTCACATTTTTAGTACTTCTTATGTTATACAGTGGCATAGTTATTGGCTATGCAGTATTTGAACCGGTTTCTCTTGATGCATCAATGTCTACCTTGTCATTATATGACATTATTGATTATGCATCTGTACGTGATTATACACTAAGTGATCAGACAGGTGACGTGCATTATTACTATTTCTGTTCACCAGAAAATAACGATTGCATATATATGCAAAATACAGTTCTTAAGACTATTGAAGATGAAGAAAACATTAATTTATTCTCTATTCTTGAATATGTTGATATTACTGATTTAATCAACAATCTGCAAATCAACACTTTAAAAAATGAGTGGTCCATCAATAGTTTTCCTGCCTTTGTAACGTGTCACGTAGAAAATAATACAATTGTAATAGACCATGCAATTTCTGCATCAAGTCAAAGTCCTTTATCTAAAGAAGCAATTAAACTCTGGTTATTTCAAAGTGGTTTAACTGAAAATAAATCTATTGAAACACCTAATCCTTGATATCTGTATAATGTTCCATCGGTAAATCAGACCATAAGTTTTCAAGACGATATTGAGTGCGTGCATCTTCTGTAAAGATATGTACAACTACTGTATATAAATCTACTAAGATCCATGAGCTGTTATCTTCGCCTTCTCTAACACGAACATCATACCCTGCTTTATGAGCAGCATCGATTAAATCATTTGCAAGTGAAGCAGCATGTCTTACATTTTTCGCTGTTGCAATAACAAAATAATCTGCAAATGGACTAGTTCCACGTAAATCAATTGCTACAATATTTTCAGCTAATTTTTCTGATAATTTCTTTTCTGTAAATTCTAATAATTCATCCATATTCCTTTTTCCTTATTTTCTTAAATCTCTATTGATGAGTTCATCTTTTGTTTTTTCTACAGGATATTTTTTCGCATTTTTTATCATTTTCATTTGGACGATTTCATCCATATCTAACCCTAGTTTATCGAGCAATTGTTGCGAATAAATGATAACATCTGCAATTTCTTCTGAAACATGATTTAAATCATATTCTGTATCATTCCATTGGAAACATTCTAATAATTCTCCAGCTTCAATAGAAATCGATTTTGCTAAATTCCCTGGTGTATGAAACTGGTCCCAGTTTCTTTCATCAATAAAATCTCTTATGATCTTTTTTGTTTCTTCTTTCATGCATTTTCCTTCTTACGATATGCTTCACTTTCTTTAATACATAAGTCAAAGCCTTGTTTTAGACTTTTTCTGGTTAAGTTTAATTCCTTGGAAGCATCATATCCTCTAGTTGGTTCACATTTATCTGCAATATATAGTACTTTTGCATAATCACTCTTACCTGTGCCTAATGTATGATGCCAAATCGCATTTAATATCCTTGGATCGTGTAATCCCATTTCTTTTTTCAAGAAAAAGACAGCTGTTTCACTATGCCATACTTTAGGACTCATTGAAGTAATCTTAGGATCATATATATCTAAAATATCTTTATTCCATTCATCAGGTTTATTTTTAGTAATATCATGCAAAATTCCCATTGTACTAGCGACATATTGATCTAAATGACTTGTAGAAGCTAAATCAATACATACATCTTTTACAGCTAAAGAATGCAAGTATCTTTTTTGATTGCAGTGGAATTTTACAGCACTTTCAAAATAGTATCCTTTTTGCAGTAATTCTTTTTTTATTCCTCTTGCTCCAAGATAAAAAGAACCATTTCTAATTTCTTCTTCATCTATATTTGAAGCTTCTTTATGTAAGATAAGGTCATCATGATGAAAGTTATAATCAAGTAATAACTTACGATATGGTTTTATCGCTTTTTTTACTAATGATTTTCTTTCACTAATAGAGATAGTTGCTTCATTTTCTATCTCAAAGACGACAAAAGAAAGCTTTTCATCTTTCATCCATGACAAAGCTTCTTTTAATTCTCTTTGTGAAATCGGATCAAATATCCCTTTAAATATACCTATTTTTCTCATGGTAAAATGATTTTTGGCTCTTTTGCTTTACGATATAATACAAAAACTCTACCGATTTTTTGAACAACTTCACTCTTTGTATTCATCGCTAGATCAAAGATAATTTCATCAACATCATCACTTACTGTTTTTAATAATTTAATTTTTACTAATTCATGTGTTCTTAAAGCATCATCTACTGTCTGAATTAAATTATCACTTAAACCTTCTTTACCAATTTGGAATAATGCTGGTTCAGTCTGTGCTAAAGAACGTAAATAACTTTTTTGCTTACTTGTTAACATTAAAACATCGCCTTTCTAATTGTTACATTAACGCCACTTGGTACGCTAACTTCAATTGTTTTTGCTTGCCCACTTATACTAACCCATCCTAAACCATCAATAACAATATCTTGTTTTGGAAATGACTTAGGAAATACCTGTTTCTTAAACGTTTTGGTACATGGTGTAGGTTTTAATAGTTTACCATATTGTTTATCCCACAACTCATCTGCACGATTAACTTTTGAACGATGTGGTTTTTCTAAATGTTCACCAAGATAGAATACAACTGATGCTTTGAATACATTTAAGAAATCAATACGGCATAAGCCACCAATCGCAAAACTTTGATCTTCATGAATTTGATAAATCATCGGCTTAACTTCTTTTGTAGGTAGAATTTCTTTAATATCTTTTTCATCTACCTGCATTAACATACTGTTTTCCATCTCAAAACCAGGTGTATCAATCCATGTAATACCATCTTTTTCTATTTTATTAAATGCTAAAGTTGTGCCAGGGTATCTACTGCTTGTTAGAATTTTCTCTCCAAGTAAAGCATTTAGTAATGTACTTTTACCCGCATTTGCTTTACCGATTACGATAACATTACGATTATCATAGAATCTTTCTATACTTTCTAGTACTGTATCTCTTCCTTCAGGAGAATGCATAGAGGTAAAGATTAATTCTTTAATCTTAATATTGTATTCTTTTAATCTTGTAAATATGAATTGAGCTATCTTCTGATTACTTACTGCTTTTGGTAATAAATCTCTTTTCGTTGCGACAAGAATAATGTCTCTATTTTCTAATCTTTTGGCTAGACCCTTAATCATATTTGACTCAAAATCAAATAAATCAATTACCCAGACAATTAACCCATCTTGCTTTTCAATTTCTTCCATTACCAAATGCGAATCAATTCCTTTACGCATGGAAACAGTTAAATCACCATAATGAATTAACGGAAACATCTTTCACAATACAAAGAATCTTTTTTAGGTGTATAACCTGTTAATTCTCTATGATCATATTGAAGAGTAACCCCACATCCTTTACATACTGCCATATTTAATTCTCCTCATCAAACAAAGATATTCTTTCAATATCTTCATGAACTTTTTCATCATTTGCTTCTACTAATGGTTTATCCATAATTCTGCATTCTTCGATTTCTTTCTGCTTGTACCATTCTCCCTTTAATTCAAGAGGACTGGCAAATAGAGAATCTGTTGCCTTTAATGGAATATCACTAGCTTTTAACTCAATATCTTCTTTACCATTAAAGAAATGCAATACATCATATGAAGAAATGACATTTACATAAATAATTTCTTGTGGATTAGACTTAACTTTCTTTGCAATTAGGCTACCTTTAACTGGTCGATTTCCTTCTTGAATATCAGAAAGTTTAACCCGTTTCATATTACCAGATTTTGTCATAAAGAATAGAGCTGTTGTGTCTTTATTTACAGCACATCCTGAAGTAAGGATATCGCCTTTTGCAAGATTTAAGCCTTTAACACCTTTACTCTTTACACCAGTTGAAGGAATATCTGTTAAGGCATATTTAGCAGCGTAACCATCTTTTGAAACTAGGACTACGTCTTGCCCTTCATAGCAAACAAAAGCAGCACTTAGTTCAGCATTAGAAGCGATATTCATCGCTGTAGTTACTCTTGAATTTCTTTGAATCATCCAGTCTTTTACTGGTGTCTTTTTAATTAAACCATTGCTTGCAATAGTAACAATCCATGCATAAGTATCAAAGTTATTTACCAAGATTACATTTTGAATCTTGTCATCACCATCAATACGGATAACTTTATTCAAATGCATACCATTATCTTTCCACTTTGCTTCTTCAATTTGCCATACTGGTAAATATGCATAATTACCTTTGGAAGTAAATAACAATAATGTATCTAAAGTATCACAAGGAATTGAACCAATTAGTTCATCCCCTTCTTTTTTACCTGTTACTGTACCTTCACTTGCTGTAAACGAACGCATAGATACACGTTTTACATAACCATCTCTACTTACAGTAACAACTACTTTTTCACTTTGAATCATACTTGTTCGATCAATGACAATTTCTGATACCTGATCTTCAATCTTTGTCTTACGATCATCACCATAAGTTTCTTTTACTGTTCGTAATTCTTTAGAAATGACTGATTTTAAGATCTTTTCATTTTCAATAATCGCTTTGGTTTCTTCGATTTGATTAACAAGATGCGCAAATTCTTCACGCAAATCCATTATATCTGTATTAGATAAACGATATAAACGTAAAGAAACTATCGCTTCTGCCTGTATTTCATCAAAGCCAAATAACTGACTGATTCTTTTTTTAGCATCACTCTTGTCTTTTGAAGCTCTAATTTCCGCTATGATTTCATCTAAAATAGATACTGCCTTCATTAATCCTTCAATGATATGACATCTATCTTCCATTCGTTTTAATTCATAACGACTTCTTCTTAAAACGACATCTTTTCTAAATTCAATAAATGCATCTAATAAACCAAGTAAACCTACCTGTACTGGTCTTTGGTCAATGATTGCAACATTGTTATAGTTGTAATAAATCTGTAAATCTGTATTTTTATAGAAATAATTTAAAATCAAATCAATATTTGCATCTTTTCTAACATCGATAACAATTCGTAAACCATTTCTATCTGATTCATCTCTTACATCTAAAATACCGTCAATTTCTTTAGATATACGGATTTCATCCATTTGTTTAACAAGTTCACTTTTAATGACTTCATAAGGTATTTCCGTCACTAAAATCTGTTTACAAGTTTTTGCGTCAACTACTTCTGTCTTGGCTCTTACAACAATACGACCTTTACCCGTTGTAAAAGCATCCACAATGCCTTGTTTACCCTGAACTATCGCTCCAGTTGGAAAGTCAGGGCCAGGAATAAGTTGCATAACTTCATCCAGAGAACATGTAGGATTTTGAATACGATATATTGTTGCATCTATAACTTCCTTCATATTATGAGGAGGCATATTCGTTGCATAACCTGCCGCAATACCTGTAGCACCATTTACAAGCATTACTGGGAAAGGTACAGGTAATACAGTTGGTTCATTTTCAGTATCGTCAAAGTTAGGTGTCATTTCAACCGTATCTTTATCCAAATCATCTTCCATGACTTGAGTAACCTTAGCTAAACGTACTTCTGTATAACGCATTGCTGCAGCTGGATCATCGTCAATAGAACCATTATTACCATGCATATCAATTAGCGGTAAACGCACTTTCCAGTCTTGGCTCATGCGTACCATGGCATCATAAACTGATGTATCTCCATGAGGGTGATAGTTACCAATAACTAAACCGACGGTTTTAGCACTTTTACGATATGGATGATCCCATGTATTACCATCATGATACATAGCATATAAAATACGACGCTGTACTGGTTTCAAACCATCTCTAGCATCAGGTAAAGCTCTTTCCTGAATAATGTATTTCGCATATCTTCCGAAGCGGTCGCTCATAATATCTTCAAGAAGAGCTGGTATATATTTTGTTGAATCAATTACTTCTTTTTTCTTTGCCATTACTCGCCCACCTTAAAGTTATCTTCCAGTGTAAATTGAATATTATTTTCAATCCACTTACGTCTTAATTCTGCTTTATCTCCCATTAATGTAGAAACTCTCTTTTCTGCTAACATACCGTCATCAATACCTACCTGTATGAGAGATCTGCTTGCTGGATCCATTGTTGTTTCCCAAAGTTGAGAAGCATTCATTTCACCAAGTCCCTTATATCTTTGTACTTCAGCTTTACCAAATTTCTTTTTTAATGTTTCAAGTTCTTCATCTGTATAGCAATACTCTGATTGCTTTCCTTTGGTAATTTTATATAGTGGTGGTAAAGCGATATAAACCATACCCTGTTCCACAAGTGGTCGCATATAACGATAGAAGAATGTTAATAATAAAATCTGAATATGGCTTCCATCGTCATCGGCATCGGTCATAATAATAATCTTGTTGTAGTTACTTTCTTTATAGTCAAAATCAGCTCCAACACCTGCACCAATAGCGTAAATTAAAGTATTTAATTCTAAATTCTTTTCAATTTCACTCATGGTGCATTTTTCCGTATTTAAAACTTTTCCTCGTAAAGGAAGAATTGCCTGATACTTTGAGTCACGACCTTGTTTAGCACTGCCACCGGCTGAATCACCTTCGACTAAGAATAATTCTTTAATTGTGGCATCTTTTGTTTGTGCAGGTGCAAGTTTACCAGATAATATCTTTTCTGTTTTACCTGCTTTTTTCCCTTTTCTAGCGTCTTCTCTAGCTTTTCTCGCCGCTTCACGAGCTAAAGAAGCTTTCATCATCTTACGAACTAAATTATCACTTTGTTCCTTATTTTCTTCTAACCAATACGATAATTTTTCTGAAACAACAGCATCTACTGCCTGTTTTGCTTGTGGAGTACCAAGTTTTCCTTTTGTTTGTCCCTCAAACTGTAATAAATCTTCAGGAACAGAAACAGAAAGAATTGATGTTAAACCTTCACGAACATCACTTCCTTCTAAATTCTTATCCTTTTCTTTTAACAAACCGTATTTTCTTGCATAGTCATTTACAGCTTTTGTAAAAGCAGATTTATAACCAACTTCGTGTGTACCGCCATCACTTGTTCTAACTAAGTTTACAAAGCTGTATGTATTCTCTTGATAATCATCTGTATACTGAAAAGCTACTTCAACTTTTATGTTGTTCGCTTCCCCTGTAAATAAAACTGGAGCCATTAAGACCGTTCTATCTTCATGTAAATAATTCAAGAAAGAAATTAGACCGTTATCATAGCAGAATGTTTCTGATACTGGTGTCTTTCCTCTTTTGTCCGTAACCGTAATTGCAATACCACTTAACAAAAAAGCTTCTTCTCTTGCTCTTTCACAAACTGTATCAAATTTAAATTCTGTTGTAGAAAAAACTTCAGGATCGGGCATAAATGTAACTTTAGTACCGCTCTTGTTTGTTGTACCAAGTGATTCAAGTTTACCAATTTTTTTATCACCATGTTCAAAACGCATGCGTACAAGTTTAGCGTCATGGGCAACTTCTACAACAAGCCATTTACTTAATGCATTAACAACAGATGCACCTACACCATGTAACCCGCCTGCAGTTTTATAGCCACCTTCACTTGTGAATTTTCCACCTGAGTGAAGAACTGTAAAAATAACCTGCAGGGTATTCATACCACTTGAGTGCTGTCCTATTGGCATACCGCGACCTTCATCCTGTACCGTACAACTGCCATCAGCTTCTAATGTAATATTTATTTTTTTACCAAAACCGTTTAACGCTTCATCAATCGCATTATCCACGATTTCCCAAATCAAATGATGCAAACCTCTGCTGTCTGTTGAACCAATATACATACCTGGTCTTTTACGAACAGCTTCTAATCCTTTTAATATTTGAATGCTATCATCTTCATAATTTTTATTTACTGCCATTACTTACTCCATTTCAACCTTAATATTATACTAAAATAGATTTTTAGTACCACTTCATTTTCATAATAAATTCATGATTATTTTACGCACTATGCTAAAATACATAAGTGGAGGAATTTATGAAAACAATCCTAGTTATTATTTTAAGTTACTTATTCGGTTCCATTCCTTGGGGACTAGTTATTGGAAAAGTATTTTTCCATAAAGATATTCGTAAAGAAGGATCAGGTAATATCGGTGGAACAAACGCTGGTAGAATATTAGGAAAACCAGCTGGTATTGCTGTAATTTTATTAGATGCATTAAAAGGATACTTTGCTATGGTACTAGCTTACTATCTAGCAAAAGACGCTATTGTCTTTGCAGGACTAGCAAGTGTTATTGGTCATTGCTTCCCTGTCTTTGTTCACTTTCATGGTGGAAAAGCTGTTGCGACAACATTTGGTTTCTTCTTAGGTATTGCGACATTAGTAAATGGTCATATCTTTTGGCAATTTATTTTCCCGGTTCTATGTTTCTTAGTTATTTTATATCTAACGAAGATGGTATCATTATCCAGTATTACAGCTGTTTTCATAGAAGCCGTTGTAAGTATCTTTATCAATACAAATAAATTAGTACCTGTTGCTGTATTTATTTTATGGATTCTTCTCACTTATCGTCATAAGAGCAATATTGAACGTATTAAAAACGGTACTGAAAGTAAGATCAAGTGGATGTAATTTATGGGTAAAGTTAAATCTTTAGAGTTACCTATTAAAACATTAACGCAAAGTCCAAGAATAATATATGTCTATTTACCAAACGATTATGATGAAAATAGAAAAGAAAAATATGATGTTCTATATATGTTTGATGGACATAATTTATTCAGTGATGAAGTTGCTACATATGGCAAAAGCTGGGGCATAAAAGATTATTTAGATAAAACAAATATTCCCCTAGTTGTAATTGGTGTTGATTGTAATCATACTGGTAGAAAAAGACTTGATGAATATTGTCCATTACCTGTTTCTCTTGACAGTTGGATTCAGCCAATTACTCCTGAAGGTGATATAACAGCGTATTTTTTTGTTAACAAACTAAAACCATATTGTGAAAAAAAGTTTAATATTCACTCATCTAGAGAACATGTAGGTATTGGTGGTTCAAGTATGGGTGGCTTGATGAGTTTATATTGTATTGCTAAATACAATGATATATACAGTAAAGCTGCCTGTGTATCACCTACTATGGATATCTGTTTAGGCGAATTATTGAATTTGATTAATAATGCCAATATTTCACCTGATACAAAAATATATATGGATTTTGGCTCCAAAGAAGTAAAAAGAAAAGATCGATTTGCTTTCTGTATAGATGAATTATTACAAATCAATCATGCTTTCTCACTTCATCATGCTTCTACCTATCCTAATGTTGTAGTAGGTGGAACACACAGTGAAGCTTCTTGGGAAACTATCGTTCCTGTCTTTATCGATTATTTATATAACAGCAAATATTAATCCTTTGAACGATTATAATCATCCAAAGGATTTTTTTATTATATTTGTTCTCTCATTTCAACAGATAAATTTTATCGTCTTCTTCCTTCTTCAGAAAATTCCCTTTTCAAAGCATTTTCTGTCGGAAAAATAGTTGCAACTAAAATAATACATTGAATAGCTATAAGTATAAGTGATGCCTTAAAAGCTATATTGTAACTAGTTTTGAAAAATAGCAGAAAAATAATAATCGAAAAAATGAGCATAAGTAGTCCAGTCCTATACCAAAGTCGTCCGCAACACTCATTAGCAAATTTCCATGTGTCTATATTTCTCATCGATAGAGTTGTTCTATATCCTATTAGTCCATTTATATTTTTAGGATAGTGTTTCCACATCATTCTTCCTGTAATAATCACAATAACAGGCACTAATAAACTACATATCCATAAAGCAAACATATTTTCCTCCTGGTATATTCCTTCTTCATTATAACTTTCCCACCGAACAAAGAAGTCTAAACTGTTATGTCTAGACTTCTTTGTATATTTTGAATTAACCAATATGTTTTAAGAATGCTTTATAAGCACGGTATCCTTCAAATACGTCTGCTTTAGAAACGATTTCACATGGAGCATGCATATTTTGAACAGCAATACCAGCATCAATAACATCCATATTCAAGTTAGCTAAGATATAAGCGATTGTTCCGCCTCCACCTACGTCTACTTTACCTAATTCACAAGTTTGGAATTGAATGTTATCTTTTGCCATGGCTGCACGAATTTCTGCAATGAATTCAGGGTTAGCATCATTTGAGCCACTCTTTCCTCTTGCACCAGTATATTTGTTAAATACAATACCTTTACCAAAGTATGCAGCATTTTTAGGATCATCAACATCCGCAAAGTTAGGATCAACAGCACTAGATACATCACTTGATAGCATCTTTGATGCTTCAAATGTTTCATTTAGTTTAACAAGTGATTCAACACCATTCATAGATAGCATCTTTGCAATAGTATTTTCAAAGAAACGTGATTGCATACCTGTTGCACCAACTGAACCGATTTCTTCTTTATCAACTAAGATACAGCATGATGTTCTTTCTGGTTTATCCATTTCCATAATAGCTCTCATAGATGTGTATGCACATACTCTATCATCATGACCATAACCTAAAATCATTGAAGAATCTAAACCATAGCTTCTTGCATTACCAGCAGGAACAACTTCAATTTCAGCAGAAATGAAGTCATCTTCTTCAACACCGTATTTTTCTTTTAAGATATGTAATACATTAGCTTTTACAGCATCTTTTTCTTCTTTTGTTAGAGGAATTGAACCAACTAGAACATCTAATTGTTCACCAGTTACTACTGTTGAAGCTGGTTTCTTCATTTGTTCAGCAGCTAAGTGAATTAATAAGTCACCAATACCTACTACTGGATCTTTTTCATCTTCACCAACTACGATATCAACTGTTGTACCATCTTTTTTGCAGATAACACCATGAAGTGCCATTGGTCTAGCAACCCATTGATATTTTTTGATACCGCCATAGTAGTGAGTATCCATTAAAGCTAATCCATCTTTTTCATATAATGGCTTTTGTTTTAAGTCTAAACGTGGTGAGTCAATATGTGCACCTAAGATATTCATACCTTCTGTTAAAGGCTTTTCACCAATAACAAACATGCATAAGTTCTTGTTTTTATTTACTACATAAACTTTGTCACCTGCTTTTAAAGGTCCATTAACTGCAGCTAAATTTTTGAATCCATTAGCTTCAATTAAAGCTACTGCTTCTTTTACAAATTCTCTTTCTGTTTTTGCTTTACTTAAAAAAGCGCGATAATCTTCTGTGAAAACATCAAGTTCTTTTAAGTCATTTTCGTTGTACTTTTCCCAAACTGTTTTTAATTCCATATTCTTTCCTCCCTACATGATTAGTATTATATCATCTACCATACACTTCTTCGCCATGAACTATTGTCATTATGACTTTTGTTTTTAAAATATCTTCAAAAGGACACGTTGTAATGTCTGAATCTAATACTACTAAGTCAGCTTCGTATCCCACTTCTATTTTTCCTCTAGAATCACTATGAGACATCATTTCTGCACCTCTATCCGTATATGAAGAAATAGCTTCATCAATTGTTAAACATTCATTTTGATTCATTTCAACGCCTGTAATTGTTGATTTTCTAGTAACTGCTAAATATATACCTTTTAATACATCAGGTATTTCAACTGGAGCATCTGATCCATTTGCACATCTTGTATTTTCTAGTAATGTCTTATATGGATAACTTGTATCTTGTAGTTCTGGCGCAATTCTTTCTTTTAATACACTTGCATCAGAATCGATAAATAATGACTGGAAGTAACAATCTAACTTCATCTCAATGATTTTATCAATCTGATCTTTTCTTAATATTTGTGTATGCACTAAGCCATAACCTAAAGGATTATTTTCTAATACTTCATCTTTAAATACTTCTAGTGCTTGATCTACCGCTTTATCACCTATTGCATGAGCAACGGTTGGCATATTGTAAGTATTAGCTAAATGAATGATTTCTTTTAAATCTTCAGTATCATATAACAAAGTACCTGTTGTTTCAGAATTTAGATATGGTTTTGTTAAAGCTGCAGTATAACCACCAAGAGAACCATCTAATATCACCTTTAATGGACCTATTTCAAAGTTATCATCACCTACACCAGTTGTATAACCATCATCTAAGAAATTTGCTAAATCTTCTGCTTCATTGAATTCACATTGTTCCTCGATATGCAAAGTTAAATTACCTTGATAAGATTCCTGTAAAAATACATCAAGTGGATTTGTATAATCTTTTGTTAAAGACACAAAATCATCTGAACAAACACTTGTAATACCATGTTTATTTAACTCTTTCATTGCTAAAGATAAATAATGCTTCAATTCCATTTTTGTTGGTTCTTTCCGTAAAGAAAGAATGATATCCATTGCCTTTTCTTCAACAATACCTGTTTCATAGTCAATTCTGCCATTTTCATAGGCAACACTTTCCGTAATTCCTGCTAATTCTAATGCTTTTGTGTTAGCCACTAAAATATGACCACAATCTCTAATTAAAACAATTGGTATATCTTTTGATATATCATCCAAAAATGCTTTAGTTGGGCCTTTGTGGTAAGGATAACTGACTTCGTTATAACCTCTAGCTACGAATAGTTCTTCTTTATTCTTTGGTAAATGTTCAACTATTGCTTTTTTGATATCATCTAAACTTTGACAATATTTCAAAGATACAATACTTAATGTATAACCTAGACTCAACATATGAATATGAGAATCAATAAAACCAGGTAGTAAAAATGCCCCTTTTAAATCAATCAGTTCATCTTCATTTGTTATTTTCTTTAAGATATTTTCTGACGAGTCAATCTCTTGAATGATACCATCATCAATAAGTAAAGCATCCTCATCTTTTTTATAAATATTTGCGTGAATAATCGCCTTCATTTTTTATTTCACCTCATCACAAGGATAAATAATTCCTGTCTGTTTACGAATTTCTTCTATTGTAGAAATAATATCTACTGATAAAGCATGTGATACTTTTTTGGATTCAATATATCCATTTTCATAGCTTTCTTTAAAATCTTGAATTTCACTAATAAATGGATTTTGTACATGATCAAATAAAACTTCTTCGTTTTTTGTTTTACGATCAACATATGTTACTTTATTTATTAATGAAGCACCTTGAATAACTAACATGCCATTTTCTCCAGCAATAGTACATGGATAAATGGAATCTGAAGCTTTTGAGTTCATTACTACCGCTGAAAAATCAGGATAAGTAAATATTGCATTAGACGCAACATCAGCACCTGTTGGTAATAAAGATGCACTTGCTTGAATCTTGTCAGGTTTACCAAATAAACCTACAACATCAGCGATACAGTATACACCTAAATCCATAATCGCTCCATTACATAAATCACAGCGGAATGTAGTAGGATTTTTACCCTCTAAATAAGCATCATAGCGACTGGAATATTTAGAAAAATCAAATACTACATTATGAATTTTTCCTACTTTATGCAAATTATTTTTTATCACTTCAAAACCTCTAGAATATAAAGGCATAATACCATCATGCACATATACATGGTGCAAAACGGCTAATTCATATATTTCTTCAGCCTGTTTCTTTGTCACCATAAACGGTTTTTCAGTTAATACAGGATATCCCGCTAAAATACATTTTTTTGTCATTTCATAATGAAGACCATTTGGTACAGCCAAATAAATCGCATCTGCTATTTTCTTTTCCAGCATTTTATCTAATGATTCACATACTGTTTCAATATTATATTTCTGAGCAAATTTCTGGGCATTTTCTATATGTCCGCTTGTAACACAAGTAATCGTTATATCATCAATATGACTAGCGCCTTCCATAAATGAATCTGATACAAAATTTGTTCCTACAACTCCTATTTTCATAAAAATTTCAAACTCCTTCTCTATCAAGTATACCTCAAGAATAAGCTATAATAATTTTGGGAGAACATTTATTTATGAAAATACTGATTACTTGTTTTGATCCATTTGGAAATATGGAAATTAACGCTTCAAGAGCTGTATTAGATAGAATTGACACTTACAAGTTTGATGCTGAAATTATTAAGCTTGAAATACCTACAGTACGCTATAAATCACTGGAAATGATTCAAAAAGAAATTGAAAACTGTCATCCGGATGTTGTTATATCCCTTGGTCAAGCTGGTGGAAGAGCTGATATTACAATTGAAAGAATTGGCATCAATGTGGATGATTTCCGCATAGAAGATAATGCTGGTAATAAACCTCAAGATGAACCAATTTATCAAGATGGTCCTGATGCTTATTTTTCTACATTACCAGTTAGAGAAATTGTTAATGCAATAAATAAACATCATATCGCTGCTTCCGTTTCAAATACTGCAGGTACATTTGTTTGTAACCATGTACTGTATGGAACTAGATATTATTTAGAACATCATTATCCAAATATTAAAAGTGGTTTCATTCATGTCCCATTCATCAAGAAACAAGGCGAACCACTTCATAAGCCATATATGGAATTAGAGGATATTGTTAAAGGTATTGAAATTACTCTTGAAACAATTATTTCCAGATAATTTTCGTATCCTGGTATTGTTCTAATTCACCAATTGTATTAATGACATCCTTTTTCTCAAAGGATGTTTTTTTCGATACCACAAATGCAGAACTACCATCTTTACGATAAATAATTGCAATAACTGTACCGACATATTCATCAACTGCTTCATCTAACCCAAAGATATAAGCATTTTCAAAGTTATCTTCTAAAAATTCACTTTCATTTACATAACCAATATTAACCGGTAACAGTAAATCAGGAATCAAGCTATGAAAACTGCCATATGGTTGATCTACAATAACATGAACTTCTTTTCCTAGATAATCCTGATAGAAAAGATATTCCATCTCTATTAAAGAAATAGACTCATTTAATTCTTCAGAAACAACATTAAAACCTAACTTTTCAAACTGTTCTTGATATTTAGTAAATACATGAATATGTAAAGCACTGCAACCGATATGCTTAAATTCTTTTTCAACAAAAGATAATAAGATAAATTGATTTTTAAGTGCTGATTCTTCATTTCTTGAAGCAATCATCAAAATATCAAAAGTATATGTATCATAACAAATTGCCCCGTCTAGGTCTTTTTCAAATATGCCTATATATGAGCCTTTTGCTTGAATATCAGTTAGATATTTTTCAAAGTTATCTCTTTTTTCAGAATCAAGTTCAAAGTTACACATAGAAATAAATGAAGCTCTAAATAAATTTTGAGCATCTAGTATTTCTTTGTTATCTAATGAGCGAATATCCATTAAAAATCAAGTTCCTTATCATATAAAGCAACAGCATCCTGAATAATTGTGTCCATGATTTTCTTATCTGTCTTCATTACAACTACAGTTACACCCTTTGATTCTTTTTCTGCTGTTTCTTTTAATGTATCAGCTAGATTAGCATCTACTTTTTCTGCTTCTACAAATAATGCATATTGCATTACCATACCAACATACATTGCTTTTAACCAGACTCTATCAACTGTTTTAAGTTCACAGCATTTGTCATATACTGCATTAACTAAAGCTGTAGGATAAACAGATGGTTCACCATATCTTACTTCCTGTGGTACATTTACAGGAGCACTCTTTGCTATTTCACCACGATTTAAGCGATTAACTAAATCTGTTGGTAAAACAATATTATCTGACATTGGGTTTAATACTACGCCTAAAGTACCATTCTTTGAATCATTCGCGATTAAATCATAATCTGCTAATGTACGAGCGATATATTGAACGGTTTGTCCTGGTTGAACAGCAAGTTTTTGTGCTTCTTCCATATCTGTAAAAGCTGGGAAAAAGGCCTTTCCATCTTTTGTATTAATAATGACATATTTAATTTTAGCGTCTTTTGGAAGTTTAATTTTTCCTGTTTTTCCTGCTGGAATAGGAACACTGAAAATTACTGGAGCTAATAAATTAGCTTTTTTTAGTTCTGCAAACATTTTCTGTTCATTTGCAGCTGTACGTTCATTTTTCAAAGTAGTTAGAGCTTCTTTTAAAGCTTTGTTATCAATTTGTGCTGTTTGTTCTTTATTTGCCATATTTCTTGCACCTCGTGAATCATTATATCGTATTCGTCAAATAATGACTATTATGTAAAAGATACAGTTTCATTAATTATTAATTTATTATTCACATTTCTATCACATAACAAAGCTAAAGTAGTGTTGTAAAAAGTAAGGAGTAAAAGAATATGAGTGAATTAAATAGTCATACAGAACAAAATGAGACAGAAAATCCAAATGTTATTGATGCAGAAGTTCACACAACAACTGCAAGCGTCTCATCACCTATAAAAAAAGAAAAGAAAAATCATCCTGTTTTAGTTGTATTACTTAGTGCTGTATTAGGTACAAGTGGTGGTGCCTTAGGTGCATATCTAGTCACAAGTAACAATGCATCTTCAAAACAAGTTATTGTTTACCAGGATACAAATGGTGCAACAACATCAAACACTTCTAATACTGCTAATAGTGGTTTATCTATTAAAGAAATAGCAGCTAAAGCTTCTCCAAGTGTAGTTGAAATCAATATCGAAGGTCAAACAACAGGTTATGGTTTCTTCGGTGGAACTTATACTACACAAGCTGCAGGAAGTGGTGTAATTATTTCTAAAGATGGTTATATTATTACAAATAACCACGTTGTTGAAGGAGCTATTTCTATTACCGTTAAAACTAGTGATGGTACAGAATATGCTGCCACATTAGTTGGTACAGATTCTAAGAGTGATATTGGCGTCATCAAGGTTGAAGCAGATAACTTAACACCAGCAACAATTGGTGATTCTTCAACTATTTCAGTTGGTGATACAGCAGTTGTTATCGGTAATCCATTAGGAACTCTTGGTGGTACAGTAACAAATGGCATTATTTCTGCAACCGATAGAGAAATTAGTATTAATAACGAAACAATGAACTTAATACAAACAAACGCTGCAATTAACAGTGGTAACTCTGGTGGTGGTATGTTTGATGCTAATGGTAACTTAATTGGTGTTGTTAATGCAAAAGACTCTGGCACAACTAGCTCCGGTACAACTATTGAAGGATTAGGATTTGCGATTCCAATCAATGATGCCATGAACGTAGCTAAACAACTAATTGAAAGTGGTCAAGTAACTGATAGACCTACAATTGGCGTTACATTACAAACCATCACAAAAGATTATGGCAACTACAAAGCAGGTTTATATATCACAGATGTTTCTAAAGGATCTGGTGCTGAAGCTGCAGGTTTACAACCTGGCGATCAAATTGTAGGTGCAGATGGTACAGAAATCTCTTCTTATACAGAGTTATCTAAGATTCTTCGTAACAAGCATGTTGGTGATATCTTAACATTAACTATTGTTAGAGATGGTGAACAAATGGATGTTGATGTTACCTTAACTGGAGCATTAACAGAAATTGCTAAAGGCTAAAAAACTACATAATGACAAATAATTATTATGTATTAGGAAACGGTGCTATTTTATTAACACCGTTTTTTCTTGTGTACTAAGACTAATAAAAAGAAAACCCATCTTGACTTCTTATTAGAAATATAATGGGTTTTAGTATTCATATTAGTTTTTTATTATTTACGATCTATATAAGCTCTTAGTAAATCAAATGTAGCTATTACACCATCAATATGACTTCTTTCCATACCGTGACTATGAGCTACCCCTGGTCCAATTAAACCACCTTTTATATTATTACCACCTTTTAATGCAGCACCTGTATCTGAACCGTAGAATGGATAAATATCAATCGCATGACAAATGTTATTTTCTTTTGCAAGATTACTCATTAAAGTTGTAATGTCATAATCATATGGTCCACCTGAATCTTTTGCACAAATTGATACATCTCTTTCTGTACAGCTTAAATCTTCACCAATGCATCCCATATCTACAGAAATAAACTCTTTTACATCTTCTGGCACGTAACTCGCTCCATGACCAACTTCTTCATATGTAGAAATACAAATATAGAAACCTCTTTCTGGCACAATATGATTTGTTTTATAAGATTCTAATAAACTCATTAAAATACAAACACTTAGTTTATCATCTAAGAATCTAGATTTGATATAGCCACTTTCACAAAGAACTGTTTTAGGATCATACGCAATATAGTCACCATTTTCAATACCTAACTTTTGCACATCTTTTTTGCTTGAAACAACTTCATCAATTCTAACTTCCATATTTTCTTCAATATGTTCTTTAGAACTGCTATCTTTAAATACATGCACACTTGGAGAAGTAGAAAGAATTGTTCCTGTATAGCACTTGCCATTTCTTGTATAAATACGACAATATTCACCATCTAATGTATTTAATAATGGTCCACCTACTTTAGTAATTGCTAAATTTCCATTAGATTTAATAGAACGAACCATTAAGCCTAAAGTATCACAATGAGCACTAAATGCTAAAGAATGACGATTATCTTTACCATCTACTGGAATATATAAATTCCCTTTTTCACTTCTAAAATAAGATACATTTAATTCATCGCACTTTGAAGCAATATAATTGATTGCTTCTTTACAAAATCCACTTGGTGAATCAATTGCGAATAATTCTTTAACTAACGTTTCAAAATATTCTTTATTCATTTGCATTACTATCCTCCTCTTGATTTACATCCTCTGTATTTGTTGAATCAGGTATTTCATCTGTTTCAGGTACTATTGTAGGTGTTGCTGTAATAACAGGTTCTGGTACAGGTGTAGCTGTTGGTTCTATTGTAGGAACACTAGTAGCTACTGGTGTTGGTGCTACGGTAGGTGCAGTTGTTGGAACACTTGTAACTACTGGTGTTGGTGCTGCAGTTGGCGCAACTGTTGGAACTATTGTTGGAGTTGGTGTTGATGTTGCTTCTGGAGAACTTGTTGGTTCTTCATTTTCTTCTACAATACATCCTGCATATGGATCACCTGTAAACCCATCGTTGCAATAGCATCCACCACTATCATCACCCCAGGCATTTTCTCCACAAGACGTACTTGTTGCTTCATCTTGGGTAAAATCTTTATTTGTTAATGGATTAACTGTGAATAGTCCTGAAGGAACACCAATAATCGTTGGAATTGCATTTAATGGTTTAGGTCTATCATCTTCTGTAATATAACTATGCTCTCTAAAATATTGGAATAATGTAGTTAACCCTTTCTTTGATAAATGTAAACCATCATGGTCCATAATACCTGACGCTGCGTATCCTGTCTTAGCATCTTTTAATACTTCTGATGAATTCAAAAACTTCCAATCGTTTTCTTCACACATCTTAACAATCGCTTTGTTATATGCATCAATTTGCGTCATAGTTACATTTGGATAGTCTCTTTTCTCACTTACTGGTGGAATTGCATTTACGATAAGATCGGCATATGGATAAGCTTCTTCAATAGCTTTTAATTGTTTTGTATATCTTTCAATAAAGTTAGTCGCATCAGTACTTTTACCTGATAAATTGTTTGTGCCAAAAGTAATAATAATTCTTTGTGGTTGAAGTATTTTAACCGCATCTACCATCGTAAATCTACCTGTGCTGAAATCAATAACTGGCATAGTTGATATTGCATCAATACCCATACCTACAACACCAATTGAATTCTCTTTAGTTGTAAATGTTTTTTTGTCACTGTCAGTAAATGTTAAGAATCTTGCTGTGTTAGAATCACCCAAAAATAATGTTGAGTTAATGTAATCTTTTCCAGCATCATCTGTTTTCTTTAAAATAGTACCTTCATATTCAGTATCATTTATTTTATTTTCATCAGGCTTATATGTATCGGTTGTTGGTGTAGGTGTAACTTCAGGATTCTTGGAATGATTCATATTGCAACTGACAATTCCTACTGTAAGTAGTAATAGACATACACATAACAATCCTAATAAAACAAGTGCCTGGACATTTAGTTTTCTTTTTCTCTGCTTTTTCATTTCTATTATTCTATTACAAAAAAAATAGAACCGCAAAAGATCCTATTTATCTTCCGCAATTTCTTTTTCAAGAAATGCTTTCAATTCTTCAAAATCATGCTTTCTTTCTTCTGTTACTACTGGATATTTTGGGTCCATATCTTCTAATACAGATAAGATAATTTCTCTTACTACATAGCGCATATACCATTTATTATCTGCAGGTACTTTTTGCATAATACACCACAAATACCATGTGCAAGCTCTTTAGAAGTAGATGCCTTAAAAGGCAATAAACCTACAATTACCATCATTTATTTAGCATTGTCTTTTCTCTTTCTTGTGGTATACTTAATTAGCTTAATTGCAGGAATACCCAAGTGGTTGAAGGGGCAGGCTTGGAAAGCTTGTAGGTCTGTAACAGGGCGCCAGGGTTCGAACCCCTGTTCCTGCGCCATAAATAAGTTAGAAAGACCGCATAATTATGCGGTCTTTTTATTTATAATACTTGTGATAAGAATTCTTTTGTTCTTTCATTTTTAGGATGTTCAAATACTTCTTCTGGAGTTCCTTCTTCAGCAATAATTCCACCATCAATGAATAAAACACGATTACTGATTTTTTTAGCAAATCCCATTTCATGCGTAACAATTACACAAGTCATACCCGATTCAGCTAGATTCTGTATTACTTCAAGAACACCTTTTACCATTTCAGGATCTAATGCACTTGTAGGTTCATCAAACAGCATCACATCAGGATGCATAGCCATCGCTCTAACAATTGCTAAACGCTGTTTCTGACCACCTGATAATTTACGTGGGTATTCGTTCGCTTTTTCTTCAAGCCCAACCTGTTTTAATAACTCCATTGCTTCTTTTTCAGCATCCGCTTTCGATACTTTCTTTTCAAGCATTGGTGTAATTGTAATATTGTTCAATACAGTTAAATGAGGGAATACATTAAATTGCTGGAAAACCATGCCTATCTTCTGTCTATGTGTATCTAAATCAGTACTTTTAGCATCCAATTCTTGTCCTTCAAAGATAACCTTTCCACTTGTTGGTGTTTCCAGCAGATTCAAGCATCTTAGAAATGTACTCTTTCCTCCGCCACTTGGTCCAATAATAGATACAACTTCTCCCTGATAGATTGTTTGATTAATTCCTTTTAATACTTGTAGAGAACCAAAGTTCTTCTTGAGATCGACTGTCTCGATCAATGGTTTTTTCATATCAGTCACTTTCAGCCAACCTCTTTTCTAATAATCCTGACAACCACGTTAATACAGTTGTCATAACTAAATACATACCTGCAATGATAAACAATGGCTGCCATGTTAAGAATTTATTTGCAAG
>OIWM01001325.1_pt1 | contig 24919 bp, 24 predicted proteins | sample 1587451 | NCBI WGS metagenome assembly OIWM01 (sample SAMEA3888907, study PRJEB22519) | human gut metagenome | biome: human gut; feature: human-associated habitat; material: faeces | place: Denmark | collected 2011
CAAAATAATCTTCCGTTATGAGGCACATTCTGCCGCATACAGTCGGATAGGAGGAAGCTCTCATGTCACAAAGCGCCGCTGAATTGACCGTGCAGGACCTGCGGGATATGCGCCGCAGCTTCTCGCGGCAGGAACTGCTGGACTTGATCGACCGGATGTTTACCGACGAAAATGCCGCGCTGGATATGGATGTGGTGGATGCCGCCATTTTCCGGCTGCTGCTGGCGGAAGGGCAAGAGCCAACGCCGGACAATCTGCAAAAGCGTTTTTCCGAGGTCGGGCAGTATTATCTGCGCCGAAGTCTCGGCCTGCTATAACGAAAAAAGCCCTCCCTGTGACAGAGTATTTTCTGTCACAGGGGGCGCTTTTTTGTTAACGATATTCCGAGAGGTAGCGATCCAATGGGATCTGATTGCGCACACAGTATTGCAGCAGTCGCTCCATGGCATCGGCGGTCTTCTGGGTCATACGCTGCGCCGTCCCGCCGCAGCACCTTGTAGGACAGGCCGAGCTGCCGGGCCATGTTGTGCTCTGTCAGAAAAACGGTGTCCAGCATCTTCTGGAAAACACATGCTGTCAGTTGCGCTTCGTCCATCGAAATCACCTCTTGATTGGAAGAATGAGGGGGCGGACAAGCCGCCCCTCCTCCACGATGAATTTGCAAAACAGGAAGTATTACTTTTCCAATGCAGTCCAATCAGGCGGCGTGATAAAATCAGTCCAGTACTCATGGGTATTCGTCTTGCGAGCAAAGTCGTGACTGTTCGTTGTCTCCTGAACGTCAAGATAATACCATCTGTTGACATCCATCTTGTCCGGCCACTCGACCATGTAGGCAAACAAGTCGCGTTTCGATTCCGGCTCACGCTTCAGGACTCTGTTCACAATCGCCATTGCCTCCGCACGGATAAGCTCGGACAGTGCCAGCGGAACGGAATCATAGAGCATTTCCACAGCGTCCGTATACCTAGGAGTACAGCTGCTGGATTGAAACATTTGAGATACTTGCGTTGTCTCCCTGTGCAAGCTCAGGCCAGACATCTAAATAGATACGCTTCTGATCCGCATTGCAGATTGGCAGCAGCTCAAGTTCTAATTCTGTCGGATATCCAAAGTAGCGAAGACTGAGAAGCGCATCCTGCCCATTGTAGAAGTAATCATTGACCTTCTTTCCAGTACAGAAGACATTCATACGTTCCGCAAGATACGAGATTCTTAGAATTGCGTCTGCGTACTCCGCGGCCATGTTTTTCCCCGGGTATTCCAAATGCAGCTTATATTTTACAGATTGACCGCCGCCCGCACTTGTAAGCTTCCATGTAATTTTTTCTTCCGCAACCTCACGAATGTACTGATACAGCGCTCCCTCTTTCTTCACAAAGCGAAATCCCACAGGAAGTTCATGCAATGCGGGGTAGGTATATATTTCTGTTTTCCTCTCGCCCGTAACGACTAGCTTGCCGTCATCCGCCCATACAAAGTAGTCTGTAAGGATTAGGTAGTCCTGGTCAAGATGCACTTTTACCGCCTTGAGCGCCTGTGCGCGGTTCAGATGCAAAATTGCAGCCGTTTCTTTTGACTCCCATTGGTAAGCATTCTCTCTGTCACCATAAAATACGAACACCTCCTCTTTGGCCGTCCGCAGTTTGCAGAGGGGCGTCGCAAGTGCGCTTTGCAAAATGGCCTGTCCCAGGACGAGCCGATAGGGGAAAAATCCAAATTCTCCGGACGCAATATCCGTTTTGGGAAACAGCACTGTTCCCTTCCCATCGTAGCCCATAAGGACAGTTCCCGGATGGGCATCCATTGTCCGTCTGCGCTGATAATTATTGAAGAAAAGAAATCCGCCGTTTTCGTCAAAACGGCACGCCAGACGGAGCGTGTGCGCATTCTCTGGGTCCTCACACGGCGTCAGGATTTTTGACTGCATCGGCGCAAGAAGTTCTCCAAAATCACGAAGAAAAAGTGCCAGAAGTCGAATCTCCCGGTAGGTGTCCGAAATGGTGCCGAACTGCCGAATGGGTGCCTGAAAATCGTAATTGATTTCTGGCAGATCGTTGGCATAGCCTGTTTCCCTGCTTTCCTGTAAAGATGAATACTTTCCACAGGGGTTACTGCCGCCGTGATACATATAGTACCCCAGCATTCCTACGCCGCTTCCAAGCTTTGCGATGGACATTGCCCCAATATCCGCTCCGCTGACCTGGGGACGGCGATGGTCTGTAATCTGTACGCCGCCTCCGAGTTCGGCAGTCAGATACGGAAACTTTGTCTCATCAAAGGTCAATTCATCATTCACATTATGGTCACAGCCAATCAGCAAGTCGCTTCGCACATGGCTAAATATATAGTTGCTGTTTGCCGGGAGTTCACCTGTTGTCTGAGCCCATGGTGCCTCACAGTAACCGCCCATAACAGGCAGAAGACCCCCAGTGCATGCGCCTCCCCAGCCGGTTGCTGTATAGAGCGGCACGCAAAATCCTATTTTTTTCGCGAGCGCTGTCAGTGTCCGCATATGCTGTTCTCCATCAGCGCCCCGCAGTCCGCCCACATGACCATATTCATTTTCGATTTGGATTCCTATAATTGGCCCGCCTTGATCCCAAAATAAGCCTTGCGCCTGCTGAAATATGGCTTGCCAGAATCGTGTAACCGACCGCAAATACGCCGGATCATCACTCCGCAGGCGAATCCTTTTCCCTTTTTCCATCAGCCAATCCGGGAATCCGCCATTTCGTACTTCTCCATGCACCCATGGACCTGGTCTTAAAAACACCATTAGTCCAACCTTTTTGCACAGCTGCAAGAATTTCCGCAAATCGCAGCATCCAGAAAAATCAAATACGCCTTCCTCTTCCTCATGGTGAATCCAAATCACATATGTGGAAACGATTGTTACACCGCCGGCCTGGATTTTGCGGAGTTCCTCTTCCCAAAACTCGTCCTGATATCGGCTATAGTGAAATTCGCCCATAATTGGAAACCACGGTTTTTGGTTCATTCGCAAGTATGTGCTTGTATAATCAAACATACGCTCCTCCATCGGCTTGTGTTAATTATTGCGAAAAATATGAATGGTGTCCAGCACATTCCCCTCAAAATCTACGAAGCCGCCATTGTTCCACTGATAATTCTTTTCCGCAGGTTCAATCCAAAACGGTTCCCATGCAAAATATCCAATACCCAGCCCGTCTGGGACCCGTTTGATCCTGGTGAGCAGCTCTGTAAGAAATTGCTTCTGTCCCAGTACGGTGCAGGGATACTTTTCTGTTTCCCCTGTAAAGGTGTACTCTCCCGAACACCATGGCTGTGAATTTTCCACAACGCAAACAGGTTTTCCATACCGCTCAGCCAGAGCCGTCATCGTTTCAGAGAGTTGGTCCAGACTACCGCACCATGTTGTGTAATACGACAGACCTATCACATCAAAGTCTACTCCATTTTCTATGCAGTTGGCATAAAAGTCCTGGCACATAGAAAGATGCGAGCCATCATCTACATGCAGCACCGTCTGGATTTCCGGAGAAACATCCTTTACAGCCCGACACCCCGCCTTCAAAAGCTCGGCTAAATTGTTCCAGTTGGAAGCATTATCAGCTATCTTTCCATCATCCCATAAAATACCGGCATTGATTTCGTTGCCGATCTGCACCATAGCAGGCTGAATTCCTTCTTTGAGCAAGGTGTTCACGACATCATAGGTGTAGTCATATACCGCCTGTTTCAGTTCCGTAAATTGCAGCTCTTCCCACGCATGAGGTTTGAATTGTTTGTGCTTATCTGCCCACCAATCGCTGTAGTGGAAATCGAGAACGATTTGGAACCCCATATTATGGGCCCTCCGTGCCGTTTCCACAACGTGCGCCTTATTGTTGTAGCCCTCTGCTGGGCTTTGATCTGCGGGATAGAAGTTGGGGTTACCGGGATCATTCCACACCTTCAAACGAATACTGTTAAAGCCATTCTCCTTAAGAATCTCAAAAGGATCAATGCGTGTGCCATTTTCATAAAAGCAAGTTCCGGCATCCTCCATTTCCCTGAGCATGGACATATCCGCCCCCTTAAAAAACGGGCGCTCTATGTCATCTTTTACAAAGGCCAGATTATCGAAGCAAGCCCACTCGTTTGCCTCCGCTTCTGAATGAAGCGTAACACGGCATTTACCATTCGTCACCTGAATCCCCCTTATATAAATACTTTTCCATTCCTGTGTAGACTGCGGTACGCTGCTGCGTCGTTCTGCCCCACCATAGTCAGAGGCGCTAATCCAACACATATTCTGCGTGCCACATGATTTTGCCCACGCTATAAGTGTGTACGTTCCATTTTCAAGTCCTGTGATCAATTGTGTGGCAGAAACTTTGTAGGGTTTTTCCTCGTTCCAGAAAGACAATTGTTGTGTTCCATCGCAGCCTCCCATTTCGGTATACACTGCTTCAGCCATATTATTGCTGGAGGAAATGCTCCAGTTCCCCGTATCCGCGGAAACTGCATTTTCAAAAGAGCCGTTCTTAAGGAAATTCGCCTCTTTCGTCATGGTCACATCATCGACACACAGCCATTCGCCCGCCTTGGCGTCAGACCAAAAACCAATTTTACACTCTCCATTTGATATCTCAATATTGTTTATTTGTATCTGTGTCCATGCTTGCGGCGACTGCGGAATTCGAATACGGCGCTGCGCCCCGCCATATCCGGATGCATACATCCAGCACTCTTTTTGAGTGCCACAGGACTTCACCCATGCGCTTAGGGTATAAATTCCAGTCGGCAGCGTTTCAATATTTTGGTAGGTATCAACCTGGTACTTCGAACTTCCACTCCAGTGAGACAACTGCCGCATCCCATTATGCCCACCATCTTCTGCATATGCGGCACTTTCCATATTATCCGCAGAAGTAATAAGCCAGTCCGAAATATTCTGCCCATATCCCGATTCAAATGATGAATTCTGTACATAGTTTTTATCCAGACGCAGTACTACATCATCAAAGCAGGCCCACTCTGTCGAGCTTGCGGCAGACTTGATTTGGATTTTGCACTGGCCGCTACTGATCTTTATTCTATTAATTCTGATCTGCGCCCAATGCTGAATTGCCTGGGGAACTTCCACGCTTCTCGTATCTCCGCCATATTCGGAAACACTAATGGTGCAGTCATTTTGAGTTCCACAAGATTTTACCCATATGCTTAAGGAGTATGTCCCATCAGGGATTTCGGCTACTGTTTGAGAAGCACTAACCTCGTAAGAGTTCGTCTCATTCCAAAATGATAACTGTCGCTGCCCGGTATATCCGCCATTCTCTGTATAAGCAGATTCTAAATTTCCTGTAATTTCCCACCCGGGAATTTCTTGACCGTATCCGCTTTCAAAGGACGGATTTGTCACAAGATTCTCCGCTTTCTCTTCTAAAACATCATCAGAAGTTGAAGTTATAGCAGATGCAGCTAAAACAGTAGAAGCAAGGATTAGTACAACTAGAGCAAGGATTAGAAGTCTTTTCATAAAATACACTCCATTCAAAATAATCCATTACAAAAGGCAAGTAATCTGTGCTCTGCTTTGAAACGACATACTTGAAGCGTATATACCGCCAGTTTTAAGGAAAGGCACCGGTTTTCGCCAGTGCCTTTCGATTCTACTCTTGCTTATTTCAGATTCTTCAGGTATTCATCCAACTGGGTCTGCATCTCTTGCCGCACCTTTTCGATACCCGCCTGATCGAGCTTTTCCTTCAGCGTCGCAAGCCCATCCTCTACATCAACAAAGCCGAGCTCCAGGGGCAGGGCATACTGCTGGTAAACGTTTGCAATATTCGCCATCTCGTTCTTTACATTGGTGTCATCAAAGTTGAAGTTCTGGAGCGGATGGTTGACCGTTTCCTCATTAATCCAGCGATCCATAATTTCGGTGCGCTGCTCCGGCTCGTCGTCCGCCGTGCGCTGCATAGAACTTACACCCCAGCCCCACTGGCAGGCGCCGCCCGCTCCGTAATCGGCCGAATCGGGAAGGCTGGAATAGCCCGTATCGCCAATGGCAGTATAGTGCTTTCCCTCAATGCCATACCAGGTAAGATCATAGTACTCACGATTGTTGCGGAACAGATCCAGAACCATCAAAGCGCGCTCCGGATTTTTGGAGGTTGCATGAATTGCCATGCCATTGTTGATATAAAGGGCAGGCATCTTCGTTTTACCCACGCTCAGGTCGATCAGCTCCGGATCATAATCCGGGTGTTCCTTCGGGACACTGTTCAGAAGACCGGCAATTCCGATGTTCTGAATACTGACGGCCTCACGGCCCTGCGCCATACCCTGACCGGCACTCTGGTCAGAAAGGACATCCTTGGTCCACACGCCGCGCTCTTTCCAGTCGTGCATCATGTTCAAATAATCCAGATATTCCGGCATATCCAGCATGCTGAAAATTTCGTTGCTGTCGCTGTTATAGTCGTACATGAGATAGGTATTGTTGCCAACATTTCCGAGGTAGTCCCAGCCATTGAAGGTACCTACAACCAGCTCCCGCAGCATATACGGATCACCAAGCTGCATCGGAATGATGCCCGGCTCATTCTCCGCGACCGCATAGAGATAATTCTGAAAGCCTTCCAGCGAGGTCACTTCCGGCACGTCATATTTCTTCCGCAGGTCCCCACGAATGACCATCACCCGCGTAGAGTACTCTTTCGTAGTGCAGGGAATCATGTACACTTTTCCGTTGATTTTGGCCTGCTCCCATGCCGCTTCCGGCACCTCGTCCCAAGTATTCGGAGCATACTGCTTCATCATATCCTCAGTAATTTCCAAAAAGCCATTCTTATTTGCGACAGAAGAATAATATGCCCACGGTGCCGTAAAGATCAGATCAAAGTCTTCGCCGGACGCAAACAGCAGAGAGTACTTTTGATCCACATCGCTCCAGGAAATGAACTCCACGTCCAGTGTCGTCTGAATATCCTGACTGAGCTTCTCGTTTATTTTTGCATAAACTTCATCAAATCCCGCCGGTTTATCCCCCAGCAGATACATCTTCAATGTCACAGGTTCCAGAGTCTCCTTTGCCGGGTCTGTTGCCGCGGCAGAAGGCTCGCTGGGATTTGCGGCCGTTGTGCTGGACTCAGCCGGCTTTGTGCTGCACGCAGTAAAAAGGGATGCAAGCGCTGCCAGAACCAGCAGTAACGCAATGATTTTTTTCATGTTTTTCATATTTCTCTCCTTATTATTTGTTTTTATTTGGGCTTCCGGATTCGTTTACGTTTTCTATCTCACCCCTTTACCGCACCAACTGTAATGCCTTTTACAAAATAACGCTGAACAAACGGATACAACAGAATAATGGGACCTGTCGCAATCACAGTCATGGCGAGCTTCAGGCTTTCCTCCGGCAGAGTTGGAAGTACAATGCCTGTCACGTTCATCAAATTTTTTCTCGCACTGACGCTGTTGAGGATCTGGTAGAGATAGTATTGCAGCGAATACAGCCGCTCATCACTGATGAACAGCATCGTGTTGTACCACTCATTCCAGTATGCCAGGGCCGTGAAAAGTCCAATGGTTGCAAGAGCTGGCTTCGCCAAGGGCAACATAATATTGAAATAGATTTTAAACTCTCCCGCACCATCGATCTTGGCGGCGTCAATTAAAGACGCATCTACACCGCTCATAAAGTTCCGCATAATGAGAATGTTGAACACGCTCAGCATCCCGGGAAGGATCACAGCGGCAATAGAATTCTTCAGGTGCAGATACTTTACCATCAAAACATACCATGGTACAAGACCTCCGGAGAAAAGCGTTGTAAAGAAGAAAAAGTATGCAAACTTGTTTCTCCAGGAAAAGTCCTTTCGCTGTAAGACATAGGCCGTCATAGAGGTGATGAGCAATCCTAGGAACGTACCTACAACCGTGACAAAAGTCGTCACGCCGTAAGCCCGCAGGATTTTTTCTGGAGCCTTTAATGCCAGCCTGTATGCATTCAGAGAAAACTCCCTGGGAAAAACGGAATAGCCCTTTTGAATAATGCTTTCCTCAGCTGTGAGGGAGCCAGAAATCACCATAATAAACGGAAGCACGCAGGCTACAGCAAGAAGCGTAATAAACAGGTATCCAATTATGTTAAACAGAACACGGTCTTTGCTCATTTTTTTCAAAGTGGTTTCCTCCTCAGAACAAGGCGCTATCCGGATCGATTTTTTTCACCGTGCGGTTGGTAATCATGATCAGAATGAAGCAAAGTACAGATTGGTACAGCCCGACGGCTGCGGACATTCCAAACTCCTGTGTGGTCATCAACGAGCGGAACACAAAGGTATCAATCACATCCGTGGCGTTAAACAGGAGACCGTTATTACCCACCAGCTGATAGAACATGGAAAAATCGCCCCGGAAGATTCCACCAATTGACATGAGCGTCATAATGATGATCGTAGATTTCAGTTCTGGCAGGGTAATGTATCGAATTTTCTGAAAAATATTTGCCCCATCCATCTCAGCCGCTTCATAAATGCTTCGGTCAATGCCTAAGATTGCCGCCAGATAGACAATTGAACCATATCCAACGCCCTTCCAAGCGTTAAAGAACACAATAATGTATTTCCAGGCGGCGGGCAACGAATAAACATCGATTGGATCCATCCCAAGTGCTGTCAGCAGAGAGTTGAGTGCGCCGTAACGATAATTCAGGAGATTGTACACGAATGCACCCACAATGACCCATGATATAAAATGGGGCAGGAGCAGCGCAGACTGAAGGGTTTTCTTAAAGCCCCGCCCAGCAAGTTCAGACAGGACGATGGCAACCAGAAGCTGCAAAACGGTATTCACGATCAAGAAGGTTCCGTTATACAGAACCGTATTGAGGGTGACCCGCAGCGCTTGTCCCGATTCAAAGAAAAATCGGAAATTTTTTAATCCGACCCAAGGACTTTTGAAAATTCCACCGTCATATGTAAATTCTTTGAATGCGATCACCACACCGGTCATTGGCAGATAGCTGAATATCAAGAAGTACGCCACAGCCGGTAAGAGCATAATAAGATACACTCTATATTGATAGAGCTTGCCGTGCTTTATCCGTTCCAATTTGTATCATCGCTCCAATCTTTTCTGTTTGCACTTAAATCATAGCAAGGATGCACAGAAACAGAAAGATAACAAAATTGAGATTTATGGAAGAATACTATTTTTTTCTCCTTGTGCCTTTCACAACGGCTGTACCATGTGTTATACTCTGCTTAACGAAAGGTGGTGCGAATATGGCACGGCTTCTAATTGCAGACGACGAACTCTATACCCTCGACGGTATTCTCCAGTGTATTGATTTTACGCGGCTCGGGATCTCAGAGGTTCAAACTGCCGCGGACGGGCTTGCTGCCATTCGGCTGCTGGACACGTACCAGCCAGACATTCTGCTCACAGACGTTCGGATGCCCCATGCGGATGGCATTGCCCTCTCCAAGCATATTCGAGAGAATCTGCCATCCTGCCAGATCGTTTTTATGAGCGGGTACTCTGATACGGCATATCTAAAGGCCGCCATCGAGCTCAAGGCCCTGAATTATATCGAAAAGCCCTTCCTCCTCTCGGAACTATATGAAGCACTGGAAAAAGCCGTTTCCGCGCATCAGGAGTATCAGCTGCTGCACGAAAAAAATTTAGCGTTCCATACCGCGCTTACACACCTCCGCAGCGCTTTTCTGAACACGCTCATTGACCAACCCATCTTCCAGGAACCGTCGCCCGAAAAGATAGCCGCCCTTGGAAGCACACTCCGCCCCTCCAGCTTTCTCCAAACTGCGATCTTGAAGCTCGACGTATATCAAGTGGAGAAAATCTATGGCAGGGGTGGGCTCCGGCATATCCTGACACAGCTTGAAACCACTCTAACCGCCAGGAATCTTCCCGTTTTTTTCTCTATCCACAGTCCCGGAGAAATTCTGCTGCTTGTATTTGATTCTGAGGGTGCACAGAAAGCCCAGACATATTTGAAAGCCGTATGTGAAGAAATCCCTCGCGCGCTTCATGGCTTTGACTTCTTTTTGATTGGAATTGGCAGTCTTGAGCAAGGACTGCAGCAGGTCCGCCATTCCTACGAAGCCGCACAGGTTTCTCTGGAATTTGGCTTTTACGGGAAGCATGGCAGCGTTGTCAACGCGAAGGGCGCGTCCACCCGCCCCGTCCTTGAACCCCATCTGCCAGACTTGCAGGCATACATGCGTCTCATTCAATCCGGAAAAAAGGAAGAATCCATTCTGTCTCTCAAGAGCTACACCGAAAATCTATATATGCAACCAATTTTCCCAGTCCAGAAGGTCCGCCACTTCTACCTCCGCGTCATCTTCCAGCTGGAGCAGTTGTCGACGTTCAACGAGAAAAATGAATCCTTTTTGCAACAGGTCGAATCCGCTTTGTATCTGCAGGATATGGCTGCAGCCGCCATGCAGCAGCTCTCACAATATTGGGAAAGTTCCTCCAGCATGGTTCCATACTCCGCATCTGTTCGCAGCATTATGGGCTTTATTTCCATACACTACATGGAGCCGGATTTATGTATTGAATCCATCAGCCGACATGTGCTGTTGTCTGTTTCCTACGTTTGCTCCATCTTCAAGTCAGAAACCAAGCAGACAGTCAATCAATACCTGACAGCATATCGTATTCAAAAAGCGAAACAACTCCTGCAAGACAGCAGGTATCGGGTCGTTGACATCATGCTGCGGGTTGGCTTTAACAATGCGAACTATTTTTCTAAGGTGTTTCGCAAATTGGAAGGCTGTACCCCCAGCGAATACCGGGAGAAATACACAAAATGATCAATCACAAACGGTTTTGGAGCCGCCTCGGCAAGACCTTTGGAGATTTGCCTCTTCAAAAAAAGCTGGTGCTTTCCTATGTCTTTTTAATTACGCTTCCGATTCTTCTGTTTTCTGCTGCCACCGTATCCCGGGTTGCCACACAGTTGGAACGCTCACTTCTGTTTTCCAGCAATCAAATTTTCGACCAGACCTATGATGTTATCAGTAATTCTCTTGACCAAGTAGATGCCATATCCGACGCAATTATTCTGAACGCTTCCATTGCAAATACCATTTCAAAATCACCAGAAAGCTACCCGATCTATGACCAGCTGGGCGATATGCACAAGCTTTCCTCCTATCTGCAAGCCTTTAACCGGGGAAACAGAGTGACAAATATTGCGCTGTATGTGAACAGCGAATACCTGTACGCCTCCGAAAGTATTCGCTTTCTCAGTCTTGCGGATGCGGCGCGTTCTGCGTGGTATCAGCAGATGGCAGCAAACGGCGTTCATTCTCTCTGGTGTGGATCCGCCTCTCTGGAAGCGCAAAGTGAAATCGGAAACAACACGCTCGCATTTATTCGCACCGTGCAGGATCCAAATAACTATGCGCAAACGGTCGGCTATCTTCGTGTGGACTTTGATAAGCAGATGTTGCTTGACACCTTACAGCGCAGCACCCCCACCCCGCACAGCGTATCCTTTCTTCAAAGCAGCAGTGGAGAACTGATTCTTGCATCCAACGACACCGCAGAGCAGTACTGCACCTTCACCTCCAGTGAGCCATGGTTTACGCCCTCCGAAAGTCTGCGCAGCATACAGGCTGGGGAAGTAAATACCCGTATTTACGTCCGAAGTGCTCCGTTAGAAACCAGCGGTTGGTACCTTGTGACCATCATACCGCGTAAGGATGTCCGCGTTGGTGGAAAAGAAATTACCCTTTTTCTGCTTGCCGTGTTGGCTATTCTTGGCTGCATTTCATATGCGCTTGCACAGGGTATTTCCAAATCGATGACCCGGCGGGTTACGCTTCTTGCCTCTCATATGAATGTCGCGCAAAACGGAGAGCTGCAAGAGCTTCCCGAGTCTGAACTGCATGATGAGATTGGGCAGCTGATCCATTCCTACAACTACATGGTGCAGCAGCAGAAAATGCTGATGGAAGAAAAATACCGGCTCGGCGAAAGTGCGAAAATGGCAGAGCTTCGAGCCCTGCAGTCCCAAATCAACCCGCATTTTCTATACAACACCCTGGACTTGGTAAAGTGGATGGCGATAAAGGGGGATATTTCGGAAGTTGAGGTCACCATTAAGGCCCTTGCGGATTTCTATAAGTGCAGTCTGAATCAAGGCAAAGATGTGGTTACTGTGGCGGAAGAGCTTCGGCACGTTCGGCTATACCATCAGATCCAGAACCTTCGTTTTAAGCAAAAAATCATGCTATCCATTGACGTACCAGAAGCATTTCTATGCTGTAAAATTCCCAAAATTACCTTTCAGCCCCTTGTGGAAAATGCGATTCTCCACGGAATTCTTGGCAAAGAATCAAAATCCGGACAAATACGGATTACGGGCTGCCAAAACGGAAATGAGATTCTGTTCTGTATTCAGGACAACGGAATTGGCATGCTCCCGGAAGAAAGGGACGCAATGCTCTCCAGTGAGGGACACGGCTATGGCATCCGAAACATTGTGGAACGCCTGCGCCTGTTTTATGGAGACGCATTTCAGTTTGTGTGCCACAGCGAACTCGGCTTAGGGACCCGCGTAGAGCTTCATATTCCATATGCGTTTTTCTGCCGCAGCAACAATGACACAGAAAGAGAGGATGAACCGTAATGGCTAAATTTGAAATTCGGAACGATGCGTTTTTTCTGAGCGGCGCTCCATTTCGTATTATATCCGGCTCCATTCATTATTTCAGAATTCCCCGCCAATATTGGAAGGATCGTCTGAAAAAGCTTCAATTACTGGGATGCAACACTGTAGAAACCTATGTCCCATGGAACCTGCATGAGCCGGAACCGGGTAAATATGTATTTTCCGAAGACCTTGACATCTGCGAATTCCTAACCATAGCACAGGAACTCGGTCTGTATGCCATTGTGCGGCCCTCCCCGTATATCTGCGCCGAATGGGAGTTTGGCGGCCTCCCCGCATGGCTTCTTCGTTCGCAAATGCGCCTGCGTTCTTCTGATGCGTTGTTTCTCACTGCCGTAGAACGCTACTATGCGCAGCTCATGCCAATCCTTGCCGCGCACCAGTTGGACCGCGGTGGGAACATTCTCCTCATGCAGGTAGAGAATGAATATGGTGCCTATGGGACTGACAAAAAGTACCTAGAAAAGCTCGTAGAAATCATGCGCGGCCATGGAATTACCGTTCCGTTTGTTACATCCGACGGGCCATGGAATGGGTATCTGAGGAATGGGAGCATTTCCGGTGTCCTTGCAACCGCTAATTTTGGATCAAAAGCAGACGAACAATTTGCTGTTCTCAAAAAGCACTTGAATGGAGCCGGACCGCTCATGTGCATGGAGTTCTGGGTTGGGTGGTTTGACGCTTGGGGCGATCAAGCACACCATGTAACGGATGGAGCGGTGTCCGCGCAAGATCTGGACCTTATTCTGCAGCAGGGCAGCGTCAATATTTATATGTTCTGCGGTGGAACCAGTTTTGGATGGATGAACGGCTCAAACAATACGGATCACCTAACGCCGGATGTCACAAGCTATGACTACGATGCACTTTTGACCGAGGATGGCCGAATTACAGAAAAATATCTCCAATTCCGAAAGGTAATTGCGAAATATGTCCCGCTTCCTCCCTTGGAATTGCCGCAAGACGCCCCGCGCTGTACCTTTGGCCCCATCCCGATCTCCGCGTCTGCCCCCCTGTTGGAGCATGTACATCTGCTTGCCCATCCTATCCAGTCTCCCTGGCCGATGTCAATGGAATGTCTTGGGCAAAGCTATGGGTATATCCTTTACCGCTGCGCACTGCCCCAAAGCGCACCTGCAAAAAGCCTTCGACTTATGGGTACTGCTGATCGAGCGCAGATCTTTTTGGATGGAGTGCATGTACAAACGGGATTTGACAGAGAATTGAGTGAACCGTTTATCGGCGATTTTTTGGGCAAACAAATGGACATTCTCGTCGAAAACCTGGGTCGTGTCAACTATGGACCTTATCTGGAGCAGCAGAGGAAGGGCATTTCCGGCAACATCCTTTTAGACGATGTTCGCCAAAGTGATTTGACAATCTACTCGCTCCCACTAACTGCACCCCAGCTTCAAGCCATTCCATTTGGCCGATATAAACCGCATCATGAGCCTGCGTTCTATCGTGCGCTTTTTGACGTAAAATCCCCGGCAGATACCTATCTGGATTTATCGAATTGGGGAAAAGGCATCGTGTTTCTTAACAAGGTTCCCCTGGGGCGCTTTTGGAACATTGGCCCTCAAAAGCGTTTGTACCTGCCAGCGCCAATGCTCCGCCAAGGCGAAAACGAGATTATTATTTTTGAAACGGAAGGCATCTCAGGAGACCAAATTGAATTCTTCCGTGAGCCGTATTAAAAAGCCTCAGAATGGCCTGAGCCATCTCAAAAGTCCCAACGGTGGACTTATGAAAAAAATGTCGAATTATGCTATTTTTATCTGCAAATGGGAGTGGACATAGACATTCACCTTTCTTCTACAACATAAGAAAATTATGTTGTAGTCCCTGCTAAAAGGCTCAAACGTTCAATCTGCTTCCGGTGTTCCACACTGGTTATCATGATATAAATGCGTGTTGCGTTGATGTTTCTGTGGCCAAGAATGTCCGCCAATTTGGCAATATCTTTCTGCGTAGAATAAAACGTCCGGGCGAAGAGTTTCCTCAGATTATGAGGAAACTCTTTGCCCGGATTTACGTTTGCCTTCGCGCAAAGCCGTTTCACGGCCGACCAGATATTGCTGTTTGGCACAGTATACGTATTATACTCTTCTGCCGGAGAATCACACATGTGATTCCAGTGGAGATAAAGCGAAACAAACGCCCATAAAGTAACACGAATCCCCATAAAGTGAGACGCACCCCAAAAGCGTTTTCCCCGAAAACAAAAAAGCCCGCCCCGGCAGAAAAGCCGGTATGGGCAAAGATGCTTAAAAGTTCTGATATTCACTTGTTTTCGCGGGGAATGCAACAAAAAGGGCTCTTATCTTGATAGCCATTCTATCAAAATAAGAGTCCTTTTATGGTGGACCTGAAGAGACTCGAACTCTCGACCTCTCGGATGCGAACCGAACGCTCTCCCAAGCGGGCCGGTTTTAGCTCAATTCAAACAGATAAAATGTTTGAAAGATGCTAAAACCGGCCCGCTTTCTTTGTTTTTGATAGAGATTCGTGCCACAGTAAAATTCGCTGTATTTTTTAGCTCTGTATGCGAACGCAGCGGCAGCCATGCGGTACATATCCGCTAAAATAGCGGCTGAATGCGAACCGGGCGCGTATCGCCGCGTTCGCATTTTAGATCAAAACCAATTCAAACGCAGTTTCGTTCAAAATAGAGTTAATAAGTTCCCTTGGCTGCAATGGCATCCTCAATAAGTGATGAGATGTTCTCCGCAATATCATCGTATACACATTTGCTTGTCAAATATGGAGGGTCATAACAGGTCACATATTTTGAAAGCCGTTCATTTTCCTTTCCAATATAAATCTGGTAAAATGGATTGCTGCCTTTTGTTGTCTGATTTCCGTCTACGTCTTTCAGTCCATGTACATATATTCCTACTATACCTTTTTGCAATTCATAAGCTTTTTTGATTTCATAGTCGATCCACTCTTTAATTTTTGCGTCTGTTTTTTCTTTTACTTCTTCCCAGTCATTATCTGAAAACGTTGAACTGTCATCAACTTTCCCCATGTTTCGGACTTGACTAGCTCGCCATGCGTCCTTGTTAAATTCAAAGCTGAAAAAAACTTGCCGTTTTGCCATGATGTTCTCCTTCCACAATAAATACTATTTAATTCTAATCCCACAAAAAGCCAAAATCATTCCGCCAAGCGTCAAGAGCGTCAACGAGCCATAAATTGGAACTAGGCTTTTTGTAAACATAACTGATAAAATCGGGAGATCTCCATTTTTTTGATCCTCATCAATCCACATTTTCTTATTATTGGGATCAAGATCAAAAGAAAACTCAGATGTACTTCCTCTGTTTGTAATTATCCATTTGTATTTTCTGCGGTATAGTTTCTCTGTTTTCAAAAACGTTGCATCAAGATACCAAAAGCAACCAGTCAAGACAAAGCAGACTATACACAAAAGCTTAATATTCGTTTTTTGTGGCGTCAATGCCAGTAATGCTGCCACCATCGAAATAGTCCATCCCTTTACAATGAAAGAGTATTGGGCCATTCGACTAATACAATTTTGAACAAGGTCGATTTCTTTCATAAGTGTATCAGTGTGTTGAGCTTCTACTGTGTTGTTCATCTAATGCCCCCTTGCTTCTATTCATATCTAAATTATACAACATTTTCTTAGAAATTCAATATATTATAGGCATATTAAACAACTCAAATGAGGTGAACTTCAAATGACACATACAATCGCCATAGCCAACCAGAAAGGCGGCGTGGGTAAGACAACGACGTGCGCGAATCTCGGTATCGGTCTGGCGCAGGCTGGCAAGCGCGTCTTGCTGGTGGACGCGGACCCACAAGGGTCACTGACACTGAGCCTCGGTTTTGCCTGCCCAGACAAACTGCCCGTCACGCTTGCAGCCGTCATGGGTAAGACTCTCATGGATGAACCGGTACCCTCGAAAGAGGGCATTTTGCATCATGCGGAGGGCGTGGACCTCATGCCCGCAAATATCGAGCTGTCCGGTCTGGAGGTTTCGCTGGTGAACGCCATGTCGCGGGAAAAGATTCTCAAACAATATCTGGACACCGTAAAACGCGAGTATGATTACATTCTCATCGACTGTATGCCGTCGCTGGGGATGCTCACAATCAACGCGCTTGCGGCAGCAGACAGCGTTCTCATTCCGGTGCAGGCGCAGTATCTTCCAGCCAAGGGTCTGGAACAGCTCTTGCAAACCGTCGCCAAGGTGCGGCGGCAGATCAACCCCAAGCTGCGCATCGACGGGATTCTGCTGACGATGGTAGACAGCCGAACAAATTACGCCCGCGAGGTCAGTGCGCTGCTGCGCGACACCTACGGCAGCAAGCTGAAAGTGTTCGCGTCGGATATTCCGCAGTCCGTCCGGGCAGCGGAGATCAGCGCCGAGGGCAAGAGCATCTATGCGCACGACCCCAACGGCAAGGTTGCGGCAGCGTACCGGGAACTGACCAAGGAGGTGATGAAAGTTGAAAAGCTCCGCCAAAAGCATAAATCTGACCTCGCTCGATGAACTGTTTACCACCGAAGAAAGCCGTGCGGAAGAATCCTGTGAAAAAGTTGTGCGGATTCCGCTTGCCGAGCTGCATCCCTTTCCGAACCATCCGTTTCATGTGCGCGACGATGAGGCGATGCAGAATACTGTGGACAGCATCAAGGAATATGGCGTTCTGACACCCGGCATCGTCCGTCCGCGCGAGGATGGCGGCTATGAGATCGTCGCCGGACACCGGCGCAAGCACGGCAGCGAGCTTGCAGGACTCTCAGATATGCCGTGCATCGTCCGGGAAATGGACAACGATACGGCGACGATCCTCATGGTGGACAGCAACATTCAGAGAGAAGATATTCTCCCCAGCGAACGCGCACAGGCGTACAGAATGAAGCTGGACGCGATTCGGCGCAAGGCTGGCAGACCGGCAAAAACTGCTGAAAAGAGTGACACACAAAATTCTGTCCAAGTTGGACAGAATTTTGATGGCAAGACTTCAAGAGAAATTTTAGCACAAAATTCTCCTGACAGTTCAACGCAGATACAGAGATACATACGCCTGACCGAGCTGCAACCGGAATTGCAGCAAATGGTAGATGACAAGAAAATTGCCATGACGCCCGCCGTGGAGCTGTCCTATCTCAAACCGGAGGAGCAGCAAATGCTCCTGACCGCCATCGACAGCGAACAGGCCACGCCGTCGCTGTCACAGGCACAGCGGATGAAAAAGCTCTCACAGGCAGGCAAGCTCAATGACGATACGATGCTGGATATTATGATGGAGCAGAAAAAACCGGAGAAATGTGAAATTACATTCTCCGGTGATGTTTTGCGCAAATACTTCCCGCGCTCCTATACGCCCCAGCGGATGCAGGAAACGATTATTAAGCTGCTGGAGGGGTGGATGAAAAAGCGGCAGCGCGATCACGAGCGATAAGGATGCTGGACATACGTTGTCCGGCTATTTTCATACCCATTTTTCAGTACGGAGGTCTTTTATGAACAAGGAAGAACAGCTCAAACGGCTTATTTGCAAGCTCTACCGTCAGGATGAGCCAGAAGATTACACAGATGAGTGTATGGAAGATATGCTTGACAATATTGATTTTGAAGTGCTGCTGCAAGCGGTCGCGCACAGCGCAAAAACTGTGTATGTCTATGAAGCCTGCGGCGTACAGGATTGTAGCTTCAATTATCGCAGCGCACCGTTGTTCCCACAGAAAGCCGTGATGATCTATGAGGACATCGTGAAATTTGTCACCGAGGCGGTGATCTGCGCGCGGACAATGGAAGTCTGGCTGCTTGAAAATCTGACGCTTGCCATCGTTTCCAACTATTCCGTGCTGTCCGGCGGAGAGTTCACGACGGAGTACCGAACCGTAAAGGCATGGGAGTTCCAAAAAGGACTTCTCTGCATCGAGCCGGACACGCTCACCGAGAAACTCATGGAGCTGTGCGCGCCGTTTTACTCGCACTTCGACCAGACCTATTATGAGCTGTGACCGTTTTTCTCTAAGACACCAAAGATACCGAAAAAGGAGCTGATATTGTGGCTGTTTTCCGCGTGGAACGCACACGGGATTATACCGTGATGAGCAATCACCATCTGAAAAACAAGGACTTGTCCTTAAAGGCAAAAGGTCTGCTGTCGCAGATGCTCTCGCTGCCGGAGAACTGGGATTATACGCTTGCCGGACTTTCCGCCATCAACCGCGAGAGCAAGGACGCGATCCGCTCTGCTGTCAATGAGCTTGAAAAGGCAGGATATATCCGCCGCCGTCAGACGGTGGACAGCCGGGGCAAGTTCAGCGGCAACGAGTACATCATTTATGAGCAGCCGCAGCCGTCATCGGCTTCTCCGTCGTCGGGTTTTCCGACAACGGGAAATCCGTCAACGGAAAAACCGTCGTCGGAAAATCCAACGCAATTAAAGATAGATCAAGTAAATATCCAAGAAGAAAACACGCAAGGATCAAATACTCATTCCTTTCTTTCCGGCACGCCGGATGTGAAGCGAAGCGAAATGAACCGAAATGAGATTGAGCAGTACAGAGCCTTAATTGAAGAAAATATCGACTATGATATTCTCTTGGAGGAAATGCCATACGAACAGGAACGCTTGGAAGAAATCGTCGGTCTGATGACCGATACCGTCTGTTCCTCCCGCAGCCATATCCGCGTCGCTGGCAGCGATTTCCCGGCAGAGGTCGTGAAGTCCCGGCTTCTGAAGCTCAATGCGGAGCATATCCGCTTTGTCTTTGACTGCCTCAAAAAGAACACCACCGAGATCCGCAATATCCGGCAATACCTGCTGACCGCGCTTTACAATGCGCCGGTCAGTATCAACAGCCACTATGCCGCACAAGTCAATCACGATCTGTACGGATAAGTCTGCAAAGCTCAGTTTCTTTGCAGGCTTTTTCTATACCCCATGAAAGGAGAACGTATGACGCTGCGCCATCTTCTGCGCCGTCTGGTCGTTCCGCCGTAGCGGACGCCGGACCCACAAAGACAACAATTACGCCGCAGACGCGGCAGAACGGAGAATTTTATGAACAAATCAACCAAATCTCAGAAATCAGACAACAAGACTGCCAAAGTCGCGGGCATCCTCGTCCTGCTGGCGGTCGTGATCCTCGTCATTCTGCTGCTCCTGCGCGGCTGCGGCAGCAAGGGCACGGAGCTTCCCGCACAGCCGGAAACCGGCACGGGCATTTCCTACGATTCCGCCGCCGTGGTCGGCGGCTGGGATGAGGCCGACATGGATAAGATCGTCGAGGGTCTGAATGAACAGGTAGAGGCTGGGATGATTAACATTTCCATGAACACCTCTCCTGTGTTCTCAGATGGCACTTCCGAGGGCAATCTGATGATCGTCAACGAGGGTGTCAACCGCTATCCGCAGGTCGTGGAAATTACGCGCAACGACACCGGAGAAACGATCTACAAGTCCGGTGCAATTCCTGTCGGCAGCAAAATTGAAAAAGCCAAGCTCAGTGCCGACCTCGACGCCGGTACTTACGAATGTACCGCGCTTTTCTATAACGTCGATCCCGACACCGGCGACTACCTTGGCTGCGCCGGTGCGATCATCACCATTACCGTTCTGGACTAAATTTCAAAGGAGTTTTCAACATGAAAAAATTTCTCGCACTCGTTCTTTCCCTCTGCATGGTATTTTCCCTCGCGGCGGTCGCATCCGCTGCGGAGATTGACGCGGACGGCGGCTCTGGCAGCACGCCGGTCTATCTGAGTTCGACGGCGGACGGCAGCATCGGCGGCGATCCCGCGCCCACTGCCATGTCTGTCACCATCCCCACCGGGTTGCCGATGGCAATGTCGCAGAGCGGCGATGTGACCACGGCGGACAACTGCCAGATCGTCAACCATTCCTACGGCGCGGTTCGTGTCCGCAGCGTGAGCATTTCCGCCGTGGACGGCTGGAAGCTGACCGCCTTTGGTGATAAGAGCAGCCTTGCACACGAAAAGGTGGATTCCGACAAGCTCGGCTTCGCACTCTCCATTGGCGGCGGCGCACAGGTACAGACCGACGCTTCCGATGCCGCTTCTCAGGCGCTCTTGACCGCGCCCATGACCGGCTGCTATCTGTCCGGCGTCGGTGACGCAAGCGGCAATGCGGTAGATGTTGCCTATGCCGCGATTGTCACGCCGCTGTCGCAGGCAGTCACGAACGCAACCGTTGCAAACGTTGTGTTTGTGGTCGAGTGGGATACCTGATCTATCGGATTTTGAAAGGAGCTTTTGAATGATGGCTATGAAATGGAATTGCAGCAAACTCATTTCTCTCTGCCTCGCGCTTTGCATGATGCTGTCGCTGGCGGTCTGCGCCAGCGCAGCGGAGATCGACACCTCCGGCGGCTCCGGCACAACGCCGGTGAGCCTGACCACCACGAACGGCGGCATTGGCGGCGGTGACGACGGCGATATTACGCCGACCAAACTGAATGTTACCGTTCCCACCACGCTGCCCCTCGCCATGTCCGACGAGGGTACGGTTGTCACCGCGACGGACTGCAAGATCACAAACTTCTCCTATGGCGCGGTGCGCGTGAAATCCGTCACGATCTCAGCGGCGGCAAACTGGCATCTTACCAAGTTCGGTGACAAATCTCTGCTGGCGGCTGAAAAGGTAGACTCCAACAAGCTCGGTTTTGCACTCGCCATCGGCGGCGGCAAGCAGGTTCAGACGGCGACCAACGAGCAGACGCAGGCGCTCATCACCGCGCCGGTGGACGGCTGCTACATGACGGGTGTTGGCGATCTGACCGGCAATACGGCAAAGATCGACTATGCTGCCATCGTCACGCCGCTTTCCAACACGATGAAGAATGCGACGGTTGCAAACGTCGTGTTTGTGATCGAGTGGGATACCGTGGCGTAATTTCTGCAAGTACACGCGGCTGGCGGCAAATGCCGCCCGCCGCAGAAAGGAGCTTTTATGAAACGAAACAGAATCCCGGCATTGCTGCTGGCAATGCTTCTGGCGCTCTCGCTCAGCGTAAGCGCCTTTGCCGCAGGTTCGACCACGGCGACCGTTCCGGTCACGCTGACCGTGGACAATCAGTACCGGGCGGTCAATGTCACCGTGCCGTCCTCGCTGCCGGTCTACGTTACCAACGGCACAGTCATTACAGCGGACAATGCCAAGATCACAAACAATTCCAAGACCGGCGCGGTGCAGGTGACGGCGCTCTCCGTGACGGACGGCGCGTACAAGGTCGGCAGCTATGACAGCTTCTCCGGCAGCAAGACGATTGCGCTCAAAATCAACTCCTGCGTCACAAAGGGCGCGGGTAAGATGAGCATTACCAAGGATGCGTTCCCCAAGATCGGCGCGGCACAGAATCTTCCGCTGACCTACTTTGCCAAGGTATCCGGCGACGCGCCGAACAGCAAGGACGTGCAGGCGGCAAATGTAGTCTTTACCATCTCCATCGTCGGATAAGGAGGCTGCCATGACGCATTTCAAGGCAAGAAACCTGACAGCTCTGCTGCTGGTGCTGATCCTGCTGGTATCCATGTTCAGCACCACCGCACTGGCGGCAGAGGATGAATACATCACGGATTTTGAAGCAGAATCGGAAATCATCATCGAGGAAGAACCCACCGAAGAACTCCCGGAAGCAGAAGAATCCAGCGAAGAAGTTCCAGAAATTGAAGAATCCTCGGAAGTTTCAGACGCACCCACCTCCGGCACGATTCCGGGCAGCAATATCCAGTGGGAGCTGACAGATGACGGAATGCTGCTCATCTCCGGCAGCGGCGGCTGCGCCGCCTTTTCCAGTGCGGCAGACCAGCCGTGGGCGGCGGTGCGGGAACAGATCACGTCGGTCTTTTTTGAAGATCCCAGCCTGCTCTCCATCTATAACCTCGCCTATTGGTTTGATGGCTGCGTTTTGCTTACAACGGCAGAAATCCCCTATACCACGCCGGTCATTGGTACGCACGCCTTTTATGGCTGCGTATCGCTGACGACCATTATGACATACTACGGAGATTCTGTTCTGACGGAGATCGGCGCGGATGCGTTTTATCTGCCCTATGACAGTGGCAGCACACTCTATATCGGCTATCTGATCGGCTACCCGGAATCCACGGTTCCGCTGCACACCTATGACTGGACCGGTTCAAACCGCTCGTCACTGTACTTTATGGACGTGTATAGCACCAACGCGCTAACCTCCGTTGTGGGCGCTTGCCCATCCTGCGGAAAGCAGTCTTTGCAGGGAACTTATGTTGCACAGTCACACACTTCCAGAGGTCATGCCGAATATTACGAGTGCTACTTATGCCATTACACAAAATATTTAGGCAGTTATGTGTATAAAAATCATGGCTCTGGCTCTTACGGCTCGTGGACTTGCCCCTCCTGCGGCAGCCATTCGTGGGTGCTGGATTACGAAAGTGACGCGACCTGCACACGCAACGGTTATCGGGAGTATAGCTGTGATTGCGGACAGTCCAAGCGTGAAACAGTCTACGCAACCGGTCACAATTACAGTTACGGCTCTTGGGAGCAGTATTCGTCCAGTCAGCACCGACGCGAGAATTACTGCCGGTACTGCGGCGCAACAGACTACGACTATGCTTCGCACAGTTACAGCTACGGAAGCTGGAGCAGCGCGGGCAGCAGCCAGCATAGCCGCTCCATGACGTGCCGGTATTGCGGGTACAGTGATACACAGTACGCCAGCCACAGTCTGAGTTACGGAAGCTGGAGCAGCCATTCCGACACACAGCACCGCAGAACCGGGAGCTGTACGACTTGCTCATATAGCACGACAGACTACGGCGCGCATACGTTCAGCTACGGCAGTTGGACGGATTATTCCTCCACGCAGCACCGGCGCGCCAAACGCTGCACAAGCTGCGCATACAGCGGCTATGACTATGCCGATCATGTTGACAGCAACGGCGACGGCGTGTGTGATGGCTGCGGGCGTGAAATGAGCCGCTTTTCCGTCACCGTTCCGGCAAGCCTGACGGTCACGGTGTCGGAGCATGGCGTCGTCTACACGGCAACTGGCGCGGGGATCGTCAACAATTCCAGCGGTGCGGTGCAGGTGTCCGGCGTGACGCTGCGCGCGGAAAATGGCTGGACAATCGTGCCGTATGCAACAAATATGGCAGCGCAAAAGGTTGACTCCAAGCGCATTGGCTTTGCGTTGGGTGGGATACAGACTGCCGCCACTGGCAAGAGCGAACAGCTCAACGTCTCGTCCATGACAGTAAGCGCCGGTGCAACGCTACCGCTATCGTATGCCGCGGTTGTTTCCGCCAGCTCCGCGGCGATCAACGAACAGGTATTGACCATCGTATTTGTGGTCGGGTGGGCGTAATGCCCACCTGCCATCATCGGGAGGTGATCTGATTGCAGGAGGAAGTGGAACACAAAACAATTTCTCTTATGATTTCCGCGACAAAGCTCTCCGGACGGGTTCTGAAAGCAGCAATTACCAAGCTCTTGGCGCAGTTGCAGGCAGAAAAGCAGCACCGGCAGCAAAAAGGTCCCGTAGTGCATCACGGGAAACAGACGGTCAAGCAGCTCACCGGGCAGAATCAAGGCAGCAGCACGATGGAAACAACAAATCTTCGCGTCCGTTCCTTTGATCGGGTTGCGCGGAAATACGGTGTGGATTATGCCATTCACCGGGATAAAAGCGTATCGCCGCCGAAATATGTGATTTTCTTCAAAGGTCGTGACAGCGAAGCCATCAACGCAGCATTCACCGAGTATTCTGCCGGTCAGATCCAGCGTGAATCCAAGCCGCGCACCTCCGTCCTGGCGCGCTTGCAGCAGTTCAAGACGCTTGTTCAGAGCATCGGTAAAGAGCGCGTGCGGGAAAAGCAGCAGGAGCAAACGAGATGAATATGCGGCTAAAAAAGTGGATTCTCCCGAATCTTCCCTACGTCGGGATCGCACTGTTTGCGACAAAGCTCGGTCAGGCCATACGCATTGCGCCCGGCGCGGATTTTTCCGGCAAGGTGCTGCACATGATGGATGGGATGCACGCTGCGTTTTCCACGGCTGTGCCCAGTTTCCATCCGCTCGATCTCTGCGTTGGAGTTCTGGTCGCGGCTGCAATTCGGCTGACTGTCTACGTCAAGGGCAAAAATGCGAAGAAATTTCGCAAAAATACCGAGTACGGTTCTGCCCGCTGGAGTGCATAATTTTAAGTGTAAATGACACATACATGGACGCACAGGAGGTTAT
>OIWM01001328.1_pt1 | contig 24894 bp, 40 predicted proteins | sample 1587451 | NCBI WGS metagenome assembly OIWM01 (sample SAMEA3888907, study PRJEB22519) | human gut metagenome | biome: human gut; feature: human-associated habitat; material: faeces | place: Denmark | collected 2011
CCTACTGCTGCCTCCCGTAGGAGTCTGGGCCGTGTCTCAGTCCCAATGTGGCCGTTCACCCTCTCAGGCCGGCTATGCATCATCGTCTTGGTGGGCCGTTACCTCACCAACTAACTAATGCACCATAAGCCCATCTGCTTGTGTTTCTCTCCTTTAATAATATCGGGATGCCCCGTTATTACCTATCCGGTTTTAGCACTCGTTTCCAAGCGTTATCCCGGTCCCTGCAGGTAGGTTGCTTATGTATTACTCACCCGTTCGCCACTAAGAGCTCTAGCAAGCTAGCTCTCTTCGTTCGACTTGCATGTATTAGGCACGCCGCCAGCGTTTATCCTGAGCCAGGATCAAACTCTCCATTTGATTTGACTCTTATTTTTAGATCTCTAAACGATCTTTTCTTATAAAACAATTGACGTTCTTTCGTGTTTAATTTCTGTTCAGTTTTCAAAGATCAATCTCTCCAACGCTGTATCTCTACCTCATTGGCGCAAATCAATATACTACTCTTATTCATTAACTTTGTCAACAAATTTTTTCATATTTTTTTTGCTTACTTTCAGCTCTCCGCTTACTTGTCCGCCTTGCTTGATTGCTTATTGATATTACCCTATTTCTATCCTTAAAGTCAACAGATTTTTTCCTTTTTTCCCTTCTTTTTCTCTTTTTTCTCTGTAATCGGTTTCTTTTTGCCTTTTCTTCTCTTCCCTTTAAAAAAGATAGATCCCTTCCTTTTCTGAATCTATCTTTTATCTATATTAAATGCTCAATATTCTATATTTCTGCCTATACTTTCTTTTCCATATAATCGTATTATATTTGAAATTCGTGTCTTTATTATTTCTTTATTGTATGGTTTTTCTATCTCTTCAGCCATAGTTCTATTTGTTTTAAATTTCATTCAGAAAAACACTGTTTTTCCTTTTCTTTGCCCTATACATTAACTGATCCGCTTTGATTACACTTGATTCTATTGGTTCATCTTCTGTTATTACCGCTCCGACACTCACGCTTATCCGAAACTTTTCAAAGCCTGGTATTACTGTAGAACAAATCATTGATCGAATATGTTCTAGTTTTAATTCAAAACTTTTTTGTTTGATTCCCAGCTATACAATTAAAAACTCATCCCCGCCAAATCGTATTACAGCATCATCCTCACGTATATTTTGAGAGATGACATTTACAACAGTTTTAAGAACTTCATCTTCAGCTTTATGACCATATGTATCATTGCATGCTTTAAAATTATCTATATCAATAATCGCTATTCCTGCTGGTTCTGTTTCCATTTTGATTTTTTCTTCATAATACAGACAATTTAAAGCACCAGTCACTGCACCTTTATAGATTTTTTCGTTATATGATGAAAGATTTACCATTAAATGGTTATATCCTTTTGGTTCAATGAATGTATTATCTTCTAGTTTCCTAATCATTTCCATTACGTATGGTTGATTATCTATTTCACAGTATTTTGTGAAAACTTAAAAACAACTATCATTACAGAATTCTATTTTTGCGTAATCTTTTTTAGTTTTAAATGTATCTGTTGAAATGCAATGATTGCATGTTTTATTCTTTTCCCAGAAGTCATAGCATTTACATGGTACACCTTCTTTTAGTAAATGACTTTCGCCAGCAATTTCATTTTCTTTCAAAATACGAACTATATCAAAAATACTTCTGAGTTGCTTGATAGCTTTATCAGTTTGATCTTGTGTTATTTTCAAAATTTCCCCACTTATTTTTCACCCTAAAACTAATTACTTAATAAATCATCTAATGATAATCCACAGTAGTATAATTCCATCTGGAAATATAATTTAACGTTTTGAATCATTTCTTTTACCGAATCTTCACAATCTGCACTTGCTTGATCAGTATTAAAATCATAAATACAACTACTTCCAAATACACCTGTATCGCCAACCCAGTTATAAACATATTTTGAAGAATAATTTGTATATGTAAACTGATGATTTTCAAAATCAACAGTATATGACTCATTGTCATTATATTGTGTTAGATATGTTCCATCTTCTTGTTTTTCATATCTTAATCGACTAACTAATCTCTTTTGGAAGGTTTCCGTCGCATTTTGGCCAGGCTCATCATTTTGAACATTATTGTCAGAAATATTATCTGTATCAATATTTTGGAATTCATCATATGATGCTTGTTCTTCTTTTATTGCATCATCCACAACGACAGATGTTTGATTTAGTTTTATATAATTCACACTGCTAAAATAATCAATATATGTTGTTAATTCATCTATTACAACAGACACCTGAAAACTAACTTCTTCTTTAACAAAAAAGCCTTGATTGTTAAATGTTTGCTTAACAACTCCTTTTGTGACATTCACATTATCGTATCCTGCTATACCTGAAACATCATAATGATTTAAAAAGTAGTTATAACTAGCTTCGTCAGATAATGAAATAGTAAAAATTTGCTCATCATCTACTACATCTTTGCTAATCTCTAAAATATCTTCTTGTTTAATTGACAAGATAGAAATAGGTGTCTGCATAACAGCTGTTAGCGCGGCATAGTCCATATCCTCATAATATTTAACACCATTATAATCATTGTATAGTCTACCATCATAATAATAGCCTTCAACTTTAGACTCTACAGTATCACCATTAATATATTCAGTAATATGTGCAACAGGATTATTTGAAACATTTTCTGCTTCTAAAATACCATCAAAGCTATATTCGACTTGCGAGTCATCACTATAATATAAATTATAAATATTCTTAACTCCAACAGTATATGAACTTGGATTTTTTAAAATCAATAAATGATTTGCATAATCTTCATAAACACTATCTGTCTCAGGCAATTCAGTTGGTGTAAAAGATGCAACGTTATCTATTATTTCTTTTTGTTTAGTAGTCTTACATCCTACAAGTAATATACAGAATAGCGTAATAAGTAATATCTTTCTCATATATGTCTCCTTATATGTGTATGTTGTTACTAATCCTCGCTTATACCTTATTTTAGCACTGAAATAAAGCATTTTTAGCGATTAGTTATATATTTTATCAAATAAAACTAAATTCGCCAAATTCGCACAAAAAAAAGCGGTCAGATTTCTCCGACCACTAATCTTGATTTGATTAAACTATACTAGTTCAATGAAAGCCATAGGTGCAGCATCACCACGACGAGTACCAGTTTTTACAACACGAGTGTATCCACCGTTACGGTCTTTATATTTAGGTGCTACTTCATCAAATAGCTTTTGTAGAACTGTTTGCTGTGTTTTTTCATCAGCTACAACATCACGAATGAATGAAGCAGCTTGTCTTCTAGCAGCTAAATCACCTTTTTTACCAAGTGTGATTAGTTCATCAACAACCGAACGCATATCTTTTGCTTTTGCTTCAGTAGTCTCAACACGTCCATAGAGAATTACAGATGTAGCAAGATTACGGAGCATAGCTTTGCGGTGATCGGCAGTTCTTCCAAATTTACGATTCCACATTTTAAAATTCTCCTTATTCGAAGGACTTAAAGCCCATACCTAATTCTTCGAGCCTTTCCTTAACCTCTTTTAATGATTTCTTTCCGAGGTTGCGGACTCTCATCATCTCATCCTCGGTCTTCTGTGTAAGTTCATCGACAGTTTGAATACCTGCTCTCTTTAAACAGTTATAAGAACGTACAGACAAGTCTAAATCTTCAATCATTGTTTGTGTTCCCTTAACTGGAGCTTCAGGTCCATTTTCTTTTAGTACACTGCTGATATTCATAACATCATCATTGATACCAGCAATAATATCTAAATGATCAATTAAAATTTTAGCTGCTAATGATAATGCTTTCTGTGGGTTGATTGAACCATCTGTTGTGATTTCCATAGTTAAGCAATCATATTTAGAGTCTTGACCAACACGAGTTGGTTGTACATCATAAGCAACTTTTTGAATAGGTGTATAAATTGAGTCTGTAAATACAGTTCCAATACCCTGTGAGCTTCCTTGATTTAATTGTTTGTTGACGTCACTGCCTACATAACCACGTCCATTTTTAGCGTGCAGTTCCATTTCAAGAGTAGCCCCTGCTTCTAAGTGAGCAATTTCTAAATCTTTATTAAGAACTTCAACTTGTGCTGGACAAATAATGTCTCCAGCTGTTACTGTGCATGGTCCTTTCGCAGAGATTTGAAGAGTATAAATTTCATCATCCTCTATTTTCATAGTCAACTGTTTTAGTTGAAGAATGATCATTGATACGTCTTCGCGTACGCCTGGAATTGTCGTGAACTCATGATATACTCCATCAACTTTAATAGAGTAAACAGCAGCTCCTGGCAATGAGGACAAAAGTACTCTGCGTAGCGCATTCCCGATTGTCGTACCGAATCCTCTCTCTAATGGAGATAGGACAAATTTACCGTAGTTTTCTGATTCTACATATTCTTTTACTTCAAAATCGGCGCGTTCAAATTTTTGCATGCATTCATCCTCCTGTCTTAAAAATTAACCACGTGGCCGTTTAGGTGGACGGCATCCGTTGTGAGGAATTGGTGTTACATCGCTAATAGCTGTAATATCAAGTCCTGCTACTTGTAGAGAACGAACTGCAGCTTCACGTCCAGGACCAGGTCCTTTAACATTTACTTCAACACTCTTCATTCCTTGTGCTACAGCAGCTTTAGCAGCAGCTTCTGCACATAATTGAGCTACATAAGGTGTAGACTTACGTGAACCTTTGTAACCTAATGCACCAGCAGAACTCCAAGCAACTACGTTACCTGCTTCGTCTGCAATTGTTACGATTGTATTGTTGAATGTGCTATGGATGTGAGCAACACCCTTAGTCACATTACGTCTATTTTTCTTTTTACGGACAGTCTTTTTTCCGGCCGCACTTTTATTGTTTGCCATTTTCAAATCCTCCCGTTATTTCTTCTTGTTAGCTACAGTACGACGTGGTCCCTTACGAGTACGTGCATTTGTACGAGTACGTTGTCCACGAACTGGTAGTTGTCTTCTGTGACGAATACCGCGGTAGCATCCGATTTCCATTAAACGTTTGATGTTTAATGCGCGTTCACGACGAAGATCGCCTTCTGTTTTGATTAAGTCAACCTTCTGACGGATTGCTGTTTCTTGTTCATCTGTTAAATCTCTTGTACGGATATCTTCGCTAATACCACATTCTGCTAAAATTTTCTTAGCAGTTGTAGGGCCGATACCGTAGATATAGGTTAGTGATATTACAACTCTTTTGTTTGATGGAATATCAACACCTGCAATACGTGCCATAGTTCAATTTCTCCTTTTCGATTAACCTTGTCTTTGCTTATGCTTTGGATTTTCGCAAATAATCATTACGACACCTTTGCGCTTAATCACTCTGCACTTGTCGCAAATCGGTTTTACTGATGGTCTTACTTTCATGATTTCCTCCTGTGTAATCCCTTCGGTCATTTATGCCGATATGTAATGCGCCCACGTGTTAAGTCATAAGGCGAAATTTCCACGGTGACCCGATCGCCTGGTAAAATGCGTATGTAGTTCATCCGGATTTTACCAGCAACGTGAGCACGGATCTCGTGACCATTCTGAAGTTTCACCTTGAAATTGGCATTAGGAAGTGTTTCCTCCACGATACCATCAATTTCAATGACATCCTGTTTTCCCATTCGTTCTCTCTTTCTCATGATACGCCTCAAGCGAGACTAAAAAAGTCTCGCTTAAGTTGTATTATGCAACCTTTCCTAAAGCTTCTTTTACTTGAGCATAGACTGCTTCAGGAGTTTGTGATGCATTAATATGCACAACAAGTCCCTTATTAGAATAATAATCGATAACAGGTTTAGTACTGTTTTCATATTCTTCCATTCTAACCTTCAATTGTTCGATTGTATCATCGCTTCTTTGAATGACTTTTGTTCCACATTTATCACAAATGCCTGGTACTGCTGTTGGTTTGCTGTCTATATGGTAAATTTCTTTACAATTAGGGCAGACCCTTCTACCAGTAATACGTCTAGCCAGCGTATCAAATTCTACATCAAGTGCTATGACAATATCAATAGCTTTTCCTATAGAATTACTAATTTTTTCAAAATTTTCTGCTTGAGCAAGTGTTCTAGGGTATCCGTCAAGTAAATAGCCTTTCTTAGCATCATCTTTTTGAATACGTTCTTCCACTAAAGCATTGATTAACTCATCAGGGACAAGTCTACCAGAATCCATATAAGATTTTGCTTCACGCCCAAGTTCTGTGTTATCCCTCACACTTTCTCTTAGCATATCGCCAGTAGAAATATGGGGAATATCGAAGTCTTGAATAATGCGATCTGACATTGTTCCTTTACCAGCACCTGCCGGTCCCATTATCAGAATATTCATACTTTTAAGCTCCTATTTTAAGAAACCGCGATACTGTTTTTGTGTTAGTTGTCCTTTTAATTGTGACATTGTTTCCATCGCTACACCTACTACAATGATAATACCAGTACCACCAACTGAAACAGATGTAGGAAGAGACGTTACCATTGGTAATAAGTAAGGAAGAACAGCCATAATAGTTAGGGCTACAGCACCTAAGACTGTAATTCTATGAATTACTTTCTTTAGATAAGTTCTAGTTTCTGAACCAGGTCTAATACCTGGGATGTAAGCACCACTCTTACCTAGATTTTCAGCAATCTTATCCGGATCAACTTGAAGATCTGTATAGAAGAATGTAAATAAGAATGTTAATACTGCATATAGTACTAAACCAAATGGTTTTTGTAAGCTTAAGAAGCCACTTACCTTTTGATATGCACCAGTATTCACAAAACTTAATACAATTTGTGGAGCTGTAATAATAGATGATGCAAAGATTACAGGAATAACACTTGCACTATTTATCTTAAATGGTAAATATGTAATGTCATTTGCTTTTGCACCAGAGCTGGAAGTGTATTGAATTGGAATTTTACGTTGAGCAAGTTGCATAATAACAACACCAACAATAATAACCAAATATAATACACAGTATAATACAAACTCAAGAATGCCACTAAATTGTGCGCCTTGAGTATTGCCACTCATTAAGATATTGAATACTTGTAAAAATTGAGCAGGCATATTAGCTACGATACCAGCAAAGATAATAATTGAAATACCATTACCAATACCTTTTGTACTAATTTTGTCACCAATCCAGATTAGGAACATTGTTCCGGCTGTAAGGATTGTTGCTGTATAGAAGTAAGTAGATAAATTACTTGATTCTAGAATTGCATATTGTTTATCAAATCCATAAACCATAGAGAATGATTGAACAAATGCTAATACAACTCCAAGATAACGAGTAATTTGATCACTCTTAATTCTTCCAGTTTCGCCTGATTTACTCAATTCTGTTAAGTATGGAATAACATCCATACTTAACAATTGAATAATAATACTCGCAGTAATATATGGTGTAACACCTAGTGCAAATACAGACATTTTTTCAAATGCACCACCACCAAGTAAATTCATCATACTCAAGATAGAGTTACCTGAAACTTGAGCACTTAACTTAGCAGCATCCACACCAGGAACTGGGATAGCTGAACCGATGCGATAAATCAGCAACATTACTAATGTAAAGAGAATCTTATTACGAATTTCTTTATTTTTAAACATGCTGACGAATGTCTGCATCATACTTAGATTACCTCGGCTGTTCCGCCTGCTTCTACGATTGCTTTTTCAGCTGATTTACTGAATTTCTTAGCTTGAACAGTAAGCTTCTTTTCAAGTTTACCTTCACCTAATACTTTTAAGCCGTCAAGCTCCTTCTTTAATAATCCTGCGTTCTTTAAGATTTCGAAGTTTACAACTGCGCCATCTTCAAATTTGTTTAATTCACCAACATTGATTGTTGCATATTCTTTACGAGTAAAGTTTGTGAAACCTCTCATTGGTGTTCTCTTGAATAATGGTGTTTGTCCACCTTCGAATCCGATAGCTACACCGCCACCAGAACGAGCATTTTGGCCTTTATGACCTTTACCAGAAGTTTTACCTAAACCGCTTCCTTGACCTCTACCGATACGTTTAGAAGTGAAACGAGCACCTTCTGTTGCTTTTAATTCATGTAGTTTCATTGCTTGTCCCTCCTTAACGGATTTCCGCAACTTTTCTGTCACGGATCTTAGCTACTTGGTCAACTGTACGCATACTCTTAAGAGCATCAAGAGTAGCATATACTACGTTAACAGGTGTACGGCTACCAATAATCTTTGATAATACATCGGCAACACCAGCTAGTTCAAGAATTGAACGAACTGCACCACCGGCAATAACTCCAGTACCAGGAGCAGCTGGTTTTAACATAACTGAGCTTGCTCCGTGTACACCAATTGCCATATGTGGAACTGTACGGTTGTCTTCAACTAAGCATACAGAGAATACATTCTTGTGAGCAGCCTCTGTTGCTTTCTTAATTGCATCTGGTACTTCAGCAGCTTTGCCCATACCAAAACCAACTCTTCCTTTATGATCACCAATAACAACTAGTGCCGCAAAACGCATTCTGCGTCCACCTTTTACAGTCTTGCTGACACGGTTAATGGAGACTACTACATCGTCGAACTCTTTTGGTTCGCGTGGTTTTCTAAATGGTTTACGTTCCATTATATTCCCCCTCCTAGAACTTCAAGCCAGCTTCTCTAGCAGCATCTGCTAAAGCCTGGACTCTTCCGTGATACACATAACCACCACGGTCGAAACGAACTGTTTCAATGTTAGCAGCTTTGCATTTTTCAGCAATATCAGCACCTACTTTTTTAGCAGCTTCGATATTTCCGCCATTTTCAAGTTTTAGAATATCAGAGCTTGTTGCACAAAGAGTTTTGCCTGTTGTGTCATCGATAACTTGTGCATAAATATGTTTGTTTGAACGGAACACGTTAAGTCTTGGGCTCTCAGGAGTTCCGCTGACGATACGACGAACACGTGCGTGTCTACGTAAACGTTCTGCATTTTTGTTTGTTTTCTTCAGCATGTTCTACTCCTTCCCATTACTTCTTAGCCGCAGCTGTCTTACCTTCCTTACGACGTACATGTTCATCCTTATAACGAACACCCTTTCCGCCATATGGTTCAGGTTTCTTAGCAGCTCTTACGACAGCAGCAAATTGACCAACGTGCTGTTTGTCGATACCAGTGATGTTGATTGTTGTTGCATCTGGTGTAACAACTTCAAGATCACTTGGAATATCGAATTCTACAGGATGGGAAAAACCAAGTCCCATTGTAAGTTTCTTTCCTTGTACGCTTGCACGGTAACCAATACCTACAATCTGTAAAGTTTTTGTATAGCTTTCATGAACACCTTGGATCATTGTAGCTATGATTGCACGTGTTGTTCCGTGTAATTGTTTGGTTACTTTTTGTTCGTTTGGACGAGTAACCTTGACGGTTCCATCCTCAACGTTGATACCAATAACTGGACTAAAAGTCTTTGTTAATGTACCTTTTGGGCCTTTAACCGTCACCTCATTACCTTCAGCGACGATAATTTCAACGCCTTCAGGAATGGTAATCGCTTTGTTTCCGATACGTGACATTTCTATTTCCTTTCCTTATTTATTACCATACATAGGCAACAACTTCGCCGCCTACATGTTGTTTACGAGCTTCTCTATCTGTCATCATGCCATTGCTTGTAGAAATGATAGCAATTCCTAGTCCATTAATAACTTTTGGAATTGAATTTTCTTTAGCATAAACACGTAGACCAGGTTTAGAGATACGTTTGATACCAGAGATAACTTTTTCTTTGTTTGGTCCATACTTTAAAGTAACAACCATTTTCTTTTCTACGCCTTCTCCAGTAATAGAATAATTTGCAATATAGCCTTCTTCTTTAAGAATTCTAGCGATTTCAGTTTTAACTTTGGATACCGGAGTAACATCAACCGTTTCCATGTTCGCTTGAACGCCATTACGAATTCTTGTAAGCATATCGGCGATTGGATCTGTCATATTCATGGTTTAATTTCCTCCTTACCAGCTTGCCTTTTTAACACCAGGAATTTGGCCTTTATAAGCTAATTCGCGGAAGCAAATACGGCATACCTTATATTTGCTTAATACAGAGTGTGGACGTCCACAACGCTCGCAACGTGTGTAAGCTCTTGTTGAAAACTTAGCAGGACGTGCAGCTTTAATCTTCATTGCCTTCTTTGCCATGGTTATGCCCCTTTCTTAACAAATGGCATACCAAGTTGTTCTAGCAATGCATATGCCTCTTTATTTGTTTTTGCACTTGTAACAATAACAATGTCCATACCACGAACTTTATTAACCTTATCGAAGTTGATTTCAGGGAAAATTAATTGTTCTTTAATACCTAATGTATAGTTACCACGACCATCGAATGCTGTAGCACTAACACCATGGAAATCACGAACACGTGGTAGAGATACGTTCATTAGTTTATCTAAGAATTCATACATACGTTCGCCACGTAGTGTAACTTTACAACCAATAGACATACCTTCACGAAGTTTAAAGTTAGCAATTGATTTCTTTGCTTTTGTGATAACTGGTTTTTGACCAGCAATAGCTGTTAATTCATTAACTGCTTCTTCAAGAGCTTTTGGATTTTCAATTGCATCACCAACACCAAGGTTGATAACAACTTTTTCAAGTTTAGGACATTCCATAACACTTGAATAATTGAATTCTTTCATTAGAGAAGGCTTAACTGTATCTTTATATTTTTCTAATAAACGATTCATTATTTCTTAGCCTCCTTAACTTCTTTTCCAGTTTTTTTGTTGATACGAACTTTGTTACCGTTCTTATCTACAGAGTAACCAACTCTTCCAGCTACTTTTGCTTTTGCGTCATAAATCATAACGTTACTTGCATCGATGCCAGCTTCTTGTTCAACAATGCCACCATCTGGATTAGCTTGAGTAGGTTTTAATGCTTTCTTAACAAGGTTTACTCCTTCAACAATAACTTTATTTGTTTTTGGAGATACGGCCTTAACTGTTCCTGTTGTTCCTTTGTAATGGCCGCTGATGACCTTAACTGTATCGCCTGTCTTAATCTTCATGTATGCGACCTCCTTATAGAACCTCTGGAGCTAGAGAAACTATCTTCATGTAACCTTTGTCACGAAGTTCTCTTGCTACAGGGCCGAAAATACGTGTTCCCTGTGGTGTACCATCATCTTTAATGATAACCGCAGCGTTTTCGTCAAATTTAATATAACTACCATTTTCACGGCGAATACCATATGCAGTACGAACGATTACGCACTTAACAACTTGTCCTTGTTTTACGCTTCCGTTAGGAATAGCGGATTTAACAGCACAAACAACGATATCACCGATATTAGCTGACTTACGTCTGCTGCCACCTAGACAGCGGATAACCAGTAATTCTTTAGCACCGGTATTGTCAGCAACTTTTAATCTGCTCTCATTTTGAATCATGACTTTCTCCTTCCGCTTACAGAATTACTGCTTTTTCTACAACCTTAACGAGACGGAAATGCTTGTCTTTTGATAGAGGTCTTGTTTCCATGATCTCTACTGTATCACCAATCTTAGCTTCATTGTTCTCGTCATGAGCTTTAAATTTGTTGGAAAATTTAACGTGTCTTCCATATAAAGGATGACTCTTTGCGATATCGATTTCGACAACGATTGTTTTATCCATTTTGTCGGATACAACAACGCCGCGAAGTACCTTACGGGTATTTCTTTCTTCCATCTTACTAGCCTCCCTTACTCACTCTTAGCGTTTTCACGCTCTGTGATAACTGTTTTAATTCTTGCGATAGTCTTTTTAACTTCCTTCATGTGTGCTGGATTTTCTAATCCACCAGTAGCTTGTTGGAAACGTAGACCATATAGTTCTTCATTTAATGCAGCAACTTCTTTTACAAGTTCTTCGTTGCTCATATCTCTAATTTCTTTAACGTTCATGCTTATTTGCCCTCTTCTCTCTTAACAAAACGGGTTTTAACGCATAGCTTGTTAGCACCAAGACGTAGAGCTTCTCTAGCTGTTGCTTCATCAACGCCGCCAATTTCGAACAAAATTCTTCCTTTTTGTACGACAGCTACCCAGTGATCAGGAGCACCTTTACCAGAACCCATACGTACTTCTAGAGGTTTCTTTGTTTTAGCTAATTGAGGGAAAACTTTAATCCAAACTTTACCACCACGGTCCATGTAACGAGTCATGGCAATACGTGCAGCTTCTAATTGGTTAGAGCTTACATATGCACCTTCATCAGCTACGATACCGTAATCACCGAATGCTAATTCGCGTCCAGCTTTTGCACGTCCTTCATAGCTTAGGCGATGAGGTCTTCTATATTTAGTTCTATTAGGCATTAACATAATTACTCATTACCTCCTTCAGCTGGTGCAGCACTTACTTCTGGTTTAGCAGCTTCAGCTTTGCGGTTAGGACGATTGTTTCTACGATCGTTTCTTCCACCACGTCCATTACGACGGTTGTCTCTTTGTGGACGGCTTGGAGCTTCTGGTTCTACTACCCATTGACCAGGTAATACTTCACCACGGCAAATCCAAACTTTAACACCTAGCTTACCATAAGTTGTGTGTGCTTCATTAATTGCATAGTCAATATCACTACGTAGTGTATGTAGAGGAACTACACCTTGTGAATAACCTTCAGAACGAGCAATTTCAGCTCCTCCTAAACGACCACTAGCAAGTGTTCTAATTCCTTTTGCACCAGAACGCATTGTTTGTTGAATTGCTTTCTTTTGAGCAATACGGAATGATTGACGTTGTTCAAGTTGTTCACAAATCTTTCTAGAAACGATTGTTGCATCTAAATCAGGATTTGCAATTTGAATTACTTCAATTTTAATATTTTTGCCGCCTGTTAGTTTAACAAGTTTAGCTTTTAAACCTTCAATACGGTCTTTTCCTTCTTCATTTTTGCCAACAACTGCACCAGGTCTAGCACAACGAATCATAACCTTGCAGTCTTTCTTTCCTGTACGTTCGATTTCAACGCGTGAAATATAAGCATCATGAAGTTCTTTATCTAAGAATTTACGGATTTTGATGTCTTCGTTTAGAAGATCTCCAAAATCAGCTTTGTCAGCATACCATCTGGATTCCCAGTCACGGATAACGCCAACTCTCATACCAATTGGACTAACTTTTTGTCCCATGTCGTGATCTTCCTCCCTTATCTTTCGCTAACCACAACTGTAATGTGGCTTGTTCTCTTCAAAATCTGACTAGCGTTGCCCTTTGCACGAGGCATGAATCTCTTTAATACAACACCTTCGTTTGCATAGCAACTCTTAATGTATAACTTAGTTTCATCTAAGTTGTGGTTGTGTGTAGCGTTAGCTTTAGCGCTCTTAACGACTTTGCTTACAGCTACAGCAGCCTGGTTAGGCATGAATTTTAAAATTGCGAGTGCTTCATCTACATCCTTGCCACGAATAAGGTCTAAAACCAAACGTGTTTTGCGAGGAGTGCAGCGAACTGTTTTCGCCGTTGCTTTTACATCCATCTTATTTCTCCTCCATTATTTCTTGCTGACCTTATCGTCGCCATGTCCGCCATATTTACGAGTTAGAACGAATTCGCCTAACTTGTGGCCAACCATATCTTCAGTTACATATACAGGTACATGTTCTTTACCGTTATGTACAGCGAATGTATGTTCTACAAAGCTAGGATAAATGACTGAACGGCGTGACCATGTCTTGATAACTTCTTTTTTATGAGATGCGTTTAATGCGTCAACTTTTTTCATAAGGCTTGCATCACAGAATGGGCCTTTTTTTACACTTCTTGACATTTTACATTTCTCCTTTCAGTTATTTACCATTTCTTCTTGTCATGATAAGAGCGTTAGATGCCTTCTTCTTATTACGAGTCTTAACACCCATAGCTTTCTTACCCCAAGGAGTCATTGGTGACTTACGTCCAACTGGTGTTCTACCTTCACCACCACCATGAGGGTGATCAACTGGGTTCATTGCAGAACCACGAACTGTAGGACGGATACCCATCCATCTAGAACGACCAGCTTTACCTAAGCTGATTAAGCTGTAGTCTTCATTACCTACAATACCAACTGTTGCACGACAGTTATTTCTTACTTTACGAATTTCGCCAGAGCTTAAACGTAATGTTGCGTATGGTCCGTCGAAACCTAAGATTTGAGCAGAGCATCCTGCAGCTCTTGCCATTTGTCCACCTCTACCAGGTGTTAACTCAACGCAGTGAACGAATGTACCTTCAGGCATATTTCTTAATTCCATTGCGTTTCCAACTTTAATATCTACTGCTTCACCGCTGATAATTCTTGTTCCTACTTCTAGGTTTTGTGGGCAGATGATGTAACGTTTTTCACCATCTACATAGTTGATTAATGCGATATTAGCGTTACGATTTGGATCGTATTCGATAGCAGCTACAACGCCTTCGATGTTGTCTTTATTTCTCTTGAAGTCGATAATTCTGTACTTCTGTTTTACACCGCCACCTTGATGACGTGTAGTAATGCGACCAGTGTTACCACGACCACCTTTACTGTTTTTTGCTACAACGAGACTTTTTTCTGGAGTCTTTTTTGTAATACGGTCACTGCTAAGTGTGCTCATATTACGACGTCCGTTAGTCGTTGGCTTATACTTAACGATTGTCATTTACTTTTCTTTCCTTTCGCTCATTTTCCGGAGATAGCGCGATTTTCCTCCGATATTTAATACTATTTATTTATTTTCATCATTGAAAAGGCTGATGTCTTTTCCTTCAGGAAGTTTAACAATTGCTTTTCTAACAGCATTTGTTTTTCCAGCGTAACGTCCAACTCTCTTATCCTTTGGACGAACGTTCATAATGTTTACAGATACTGGTTTGAATCCGTAAATTTGTTCAATAGCGATAGCTACTGTAGTTTTGTTAGCACCTTTTGCTACTTCGAAACTAATTTTGTTATCTTCACTGTTTTGACGCATTGTCTTTTCAGTGATGATTGGACGAATAATAATTTCATGGGCATTCATTATGCAAATACCTCCCCAGCTCTTTCAGCTGCTGCCTTTGTGAAGACAATCTTATCTGCATTTACAATGTCATATACGTTTAATTCTGTAACACTAACTAATAGTGCATTTGGAATGTTACGCATAGAAATGTATGCATTGTCATAATCTTCGCTAGAATCAGCAACAAATAATGTTTTTCTATCAAATTCAAATGCTTTCATTAGATTGATAGCGTTCTTTGTCTTGAAAGTTTCGAATGACAAGTTTTCAACAACTGTCATGTTGCTTTCCATAGCTTTTTCGCTTAATGCACTGCGAAGAGCTAATTGACGAACCTTACGGTTTAATTTGTAACCATATTTACGTGGGTGTGGTCCAAATGCAATTGCACCATGTCTCCACTGTGTAGCACGTGTTGAACCTTGACGAGCTCTACCTGTGCCCTTTTGACGGAAAGGTTTCTTTCCTGTACCAGAAACAAACGCTCTAGTTAATGTAGAATGTGTTCCTTGTCTTAAGCCAGCCTGGTAGACGAGGACTGCATCGTACATTGCTTGTTGATTTGGTTCGATACCAAATACTTCATCAGAAAGTTCGATTGAATCAACAACCTTAGCTTCTTGATTGTATACATCCATCTTGGACATTGTTTACCTCCTCTACTTTCCTTTACGAGCTTCACTTGCTACTTTTTTCTTAGCTTCTTCGATAGCTTCTTTTTCAGCTGATTCTTTAGCAAGTTCCTCGTTAATTGCTTCATTTACTTTTTCAAGTTCTTCTTGAACACTAACTCCTTTGTAAGAAACTAGTTCATCAACTTTAACTTGTTTAACTGGTTTAACTGTTGTCTTAACAATTACTAAGCCCTTACGTGGTCCTGGAACATTTCCTTTAACAAGGATGTATCCTTCTTCAGCGTTAACTTTAACAATTGTTAAGTTTTGGTTTGTAGTAGTAACATTACCCATTTGTCCAGGAAGTACTAGGCCTTTGTTAACAACACCATTGTTACGTCCATTTGTTGCTAATGAACCAACGTGACGGTGGTGTCCTGAACCATGAGACTTAGGACCAATTTTACCGTTATTACGTTTAATTTGTCCGCTGTATCCTTTACCTTTAGATGTTCCTGTAACGTCAACTACATCGCCTGTTGCAAATACATCAGCTGTTAATTCAGCTCCAACTTCTGTATTCATAAGTTCATCAGCTTTAACTTCTCTAATATATTTCTTTGGAGATGTGTTAGCTTTCTTGCAGTGTCCGATAGCAGGTTTGTTGCTACGGTATTCTGATACATCTTCGTAGCCGAGTTGAAGAGCTTCGTATCCGTCAACTTCTTTTGTTTTCTTCTGCAACACAACGTTTGGTTTTACTTCGATAACAGTAACTGGAATCAGTTGACCTTCGATAGTAAATACTTGAGTCATGCCGAGCTTACGTCCTAAAATACCTTTCATTTATATCACCCGGTTCCTTTCTTATAACTTGATTTCGATGTCAACACCGCTTGGTAAATCAAGTCTGCTTAATGCATCGATTGTCTCTGCACTAGGACCAATGATTTCAATTAGTCTCTTATGTGTGCGAATTTCGAATTGTTCACGAGAATCCTTGTACTTGTGTACAGCACGTAGAACCGTGATTACTTCTCTTTCTGTTGGTAGTGGAACAGGACCAACGATCTTTTTAGCACCGTGGCTTGTGGCTGCTTCAACAATCTTTTTGCTTGCAACATCCAAATTCCTGTTCTCGTAAGCCTTCAAGCGAATTCTTACAGAATTTTTTGCCATGAATTTTTCCTCCTTATATTCACTCTGTCTTTAACAGATTGCTCCGTGGAAATTCCCCGGTTATCAATACAACGCCTTTCAGCGTGCCGGCAACCTCCCACATCTTCGCAAGTGCTCCAATATACTACTATTAAAAAAAGCCGATTGCAAGCACTTTTTTACAATTTTTATTATTTCGTCTTTTTCCACTTTTTGTATACCTTAGTCACTTGAATTTACATGCTACAATAGAGTTGGAGATGATATTTATGCAAGATAATTTACTTTCTATCGGGAAAATGGCCGAAATGAATCATTTAACCGTTGCCGCTTTAAGATTGTACGATGAAATGAATCTTTTAAAACCAAGACTTATTGATCCAACTTCTGGGTATCGATATTATGATATTTCACAAAATGCCCGCCTAGATATGATTGCCTACATGAAAGAATTAGGCATGAGTCTAGCGGAAATTCAAGATGTATTAGAAAAGGAAGATATCGCCCAGATTGAGACAATACTTGTTAAAAAGAATGAACAATTATATGAGGAGATGCGTTTATTACGTGCCAAGCATCATGCTGTAGAAAGAGCTATCACCTCAATTGAACGCTATCGTAAATCCCCAACCAAAGGAACAATATCTCTTGAATATATAGAAAGAAGATATTACTGGGGCCAAAAATGTAAAATCAATTTTTATGAAAAAGACTTAGATGCATATGAAGAAGTTCTTTTATCATTAAGAAAAGAACTCATTGATGTAGGCTTCTCTCAAATACATTCTTATAATATTGGAACTTCTATTGATAAAGAAGATTATTTACAAATGAAGCTTATCCCAAAAGAAACATTTATATTCGCTGATTATCGTGATAAAGAACGCTTTTCTGATGTAAAGATATTAGATAGTGGCATGTTTGCCTGTATCTATTTAGATGAATATAATGACGAACCAGTTTATGCTGAAAAATTACTCTCTTTCTGTCATGAGAGAGGTTGGCAGATTGATGGCGATTATATTTGTGAAGTATTAACCGAGTTTAATGTTTTTGACAGTGAAAAACGAAATATGTTTATGCGTTTACAGGTACCAGTTAAATTTTAAAAATGTTTTGATAATTATTTCACATTTAGCGTTGACTCTCTTCTTACAACAGACTTTATAGTAAAAGTAACAAGGAAACACTTGAACTTATGACAATAAAGTCAGAAATGGAGGAAATTATGGAAAAAATTAAAGTAGTTCAATACGGATGTGGAAAGATGAGTAAATATATCTTACGCTATCTGCATGAACATGGTGCTCAAATTGTTGGTGCAATCGATGTTAACCCTGAAGTAGTAGGAAAAGATGTTGGTGATTTTGCTGAACTTGGTATTAAAACTGGAATAATTATCTCAAATGATGCCGACAAAGTATTAGATGAATGTGATGCTGATATTGCAATTATCACACTATTTAGTTTTATTGGCGATATTTATGACCATGTTGAAAAATGTGTATCAAGAGGAATCAGTGTTATTACTACATGTGAAGAAGCTATTTACCCTTGGACTACTTCTGCTGAGCAAATTAACCGTCTAGATGCTTTAGCAAAAGAAACAGGATGCACAGTCTGCGGTAGTGGTATGCAGGATATTTTCTGGATTAACATGGTTGCTCTAGCAGCTGGTGGTTGTCACAAGATCACTAAGATTAAAGGTGCATACAGCTATAACGTTGACGAATATGGTCTAGCATTAGCTAACGCTCATGGATGTGACTTAACACCTGAAGAATTTGAACAAAAGATTGCTCACCCAGAATCATTTGAACCTTCTTATGCATGGAATGCAAGTGAAGCATTATGCAATAAACTTGGCTTAACAGTTAAAACAATCACCCAAAAACATGTTCCTTATATTATTGATCATGATATTTATTCTTCTACATTAGGTAAGACAATTGAAGCAGGAAAATGCATTGGTATGTCTGCTGTAGTAACAATAGAAACAATGCAGGGAATTGTTATTGAAGAAGAAACAATTGGTAAAGTATATGGACCAGATGATGGTGATATGTGTGATTGGGAAATTACTGGTGAACCAAATGTTGAATACCATGTAGTTAAACCAGCTACTGTTGAACATACATGCGCTACAGTTGTAAACCGTTTACCACAATTAATGCATGCACCTACTGGATACGTTACAGTTGATCAATTTGAACCAAACGCATACTTAACATACCCTATGGAATACTATTTATAAAAACTTATCATTATCAAATATCCAACAGTGCCTGTATTAAGGCACTGTTTTTAATATGGAATATTATCTCCAAGCTTTTCAATAAAACTAATAAAGATAATTAAGTGCGTTAAACTGACTAAATAACCAGCTAATACATCACTTGTATAATGTACGCCAAGAAACACTCTGCTCATTCCAACTGTAATAATTAGCAAAGATAAGATAATCGTTGATAGTCTTTGTAGCCAAAGTGTTTTAACTACCTTATATATAATAAAGATAAGAAGCCCATAAAAAGCAAAACTCGTCATAGCGTGAGCTGATGGAAAACTATTTCCTGATTCCTCTATTAAACGAAATCCATTCGGTCTAGGACGCTCGATGATATTTTTTAATATCCTATTTAATATAGATGTAATTACTGCATTAGTGATTATGATTATTCCAAGCTTCCAGTTTTTGCTGAATATCATAATTAAAAATGTCACAAATATTACAGCCCAGAAACTTCCAAACCATGTAACAGCCTTAGCAACAGGAATAGTATTATCACGTATAAAATAAGTTGAAATAAACTTATAAACCACCTCATCTATCTTTAATATTTCTCTTTCTGATACTTCTTTTAAAAGAATACTAAAGAGAACCATACAAAACAGACAAACTAACCATCTAACTTTAATATGCATTTGAATAACCTTTTTCATCTATTCCTTATCCTATTGATTCTAAGTGCAAAGTCAACACTATCATTTAATGATGATTTATAATGTTATATATGAAATGGAATGAATATGGGCAAATCGTTGGTGTAAATAATGCCATCAGAAAATATTTCGGTAAAGAATATTATCATGAGCCTAATAAAACTGTATTATCCTGGTTAAATCAAAATCAGTTTGAACATATTGTAGTACTACTAATAGATGCAATGGGTGTTTCTATTCTCCAAAAGCATTTAGATAGTTCCAGTTTCTTTTTATCTCATTTAAAAGAAGAACTAACTACTGTCTTTCCCCCAACAACAACTGCTGCCACAACTTCATTAAGAACTGGAAAATATCCTAATGAAACAGGTTGGCTAGGATGGAATGAATATTTTAAAGAAAAAGACGACAATATTGTTTTACTGATGAATAAATCCCAATATACAAATAGGATATATCCTGATTTTTCTAGCAACACTCTTCCTGTTCCTTTTTTAGATGAAGAAGAAAATTGTACTTCTATATGGCCTTTTTGGAATAAATTCAACCCTTCTAAAGACTATAAAGATCTATTAAATAATATCTATTCTAAGTGTAAAAAATATAAATATATCTATGCATATTGGGATGCTTTAGATACTTGTATGCATAAAACTGGAACTTGTTCTATTGAAGCAAAGAAAATACTTCAAGAATTCGATCAAGAAACAGAACAGTTTGTAAAAAGATTACCTTCTAATACAGGATTAGTTATTTTAGCAGATCACTCCCAAATTGATGTTACATTTGAATATCTGGATGATTATCCTGATTTAGTAGATACATTTAAACATTTACCAGCAATAGAACCTCGAACCATCGCCTTCTATATTAAAGAAGATAAACAGAATTACTTTGTTCAACGTTTCAACGAACTGTATAGTCAATCGTTTAAACTATATACACATGATGAAGTAATAGAAAATTGCATCTTTGGTGATAACAATAATCATCCTAGATTCAATGAATTTGTCGGGGATTATCTAGTAGTCGCTACTGATAACATTTCTCTTAGCTACAGCAAAACTCATAAACACACAAAACTAACCGGTGGAGATCATGCTGGCGGTTTAAAGGAAGAAGCGATTATTCCTCTTATTCTTTATCCTTAATATATACAAATACCAGCAGTTTGCTGGTATTTTATTTATCAGTCATAGAAATCGATATCTATATCTCCACTTAGTGACTTTAATTTCACTATATTTGCACCATTTCCAATAACTTTTGCATTTTTATATATTGTATACATCTCATCATCACCACTTAAGCATAACGATATGTCTCCTGAAGTTGTCTTGCACTCTATATTACTATAATCAATAGATTGTGTTTTAATATCCCCTGATACATTTGAAATTGCACAACTTGTACCAATTACATTCTTTAGATAAATATCACCTGAAGCTGATTGAATGACTAGCCTTTCCACACTATTATCTCTAATTGAGATATCTCCAGAAGCGATTTTAATATTTAGTTCATCCACTTCCACTTGATTAATACTTATATCTGCAGAAGCACTTTTTACATACATCTTGTATATAAACATATTTCCATCAATAGATAAATCACTTGATGCGATAGACATATTTACTTCATCAAGAATTGTTTCTACAGGTAATTCGATATGAATCGAATAATCGTTAGTTTGATGTTGAAATATTTGATTTGTGTGATTTTTCTCTTTAATCACCAGCTTATCTCCAACAGTCTCAACAATTAAATTGTCATCATCAGGAGCATCAACTAATACTTCATCTGTATTTCCAGTATTAATTGATAAATCACAGCTAAATAGACTAATATCCATTGCTCGAATAATCCCTTTTTTATTGTCATCTTCTATATCTATCAATTTTTTACCAAGAATTTCTTCTGCAACTTTTTCTACATCATCCATTTCTCTTAGAATATCTTCGTCACTTTCACCAGCTTCTCTTTTATCCGCAAATAGTTCTTCATAATATTCCATAGTATTATCTACATCTTCATAATGATTCTTTTCTAAAAGCTTTCTTAATTTGTTCAAATACTCATTCATTTGACTGTTTCCCTTTCTATATATTGATATACTTTCATCAATTCTTTAAAGTCTTCTAAATATTCTTTAATACGCTCAATCCCAAGTTTAGAAATACGATACATTTTTCTTAACCTTCCCTGATGTTCAACACTATATGTTGTTAAATATCCTCCTTTTTCAAGTCTTTTCAAAATTGGATATAAAGTAGATTCGGATATTTCTATAACATCTTTTAAATCTTTAATTATCTGATATCCATAAGAATCTTCTTTCAATAATGCTGTTAACACACATACATCTAAGCTGCCTCTTTTTAATTGTGTTTCCATCATATACCTCCTTATGCAATATACTATATCTTGCATAGTATTATGTGTCAACATATATTATTTTCTATTTTACCTCGATATATTTCGCTGTATAATTGCCCCATGGAGTTATTTATATGGGAAATTTAATACACACACTTGACTCTCTTTTATGGGGATGGCCATTAATTATATTACTGATAGGAACGCATATCTTTATGACAATAAGAACAGGATTTGTTCAAAAAGATATCTTTAAAGCAATAAAAATATCTGTAGCTAAAGATGATGACGATTCGGGAGATATATCACAATTTGCTGCTTTAACAGCCGCTTTATCTTCAACAATTGGTACAGGAAATATTGTTGGCGTAGGTACAGCTATAGCCTTAGGTGGTCCAGGAGCTGTTTTCTGGATGTGGATTACAGGCATTTTAGGAATGGCCACAAAATATGCTGAAACCTTGATTGCTTTAAAATATAGAGTAAAAAGCAAAGATGGAACGATGATTGGTGGAGCAATGTATGCCTTAGATCGTGGTTTGCATATGAAATGGCTAGGCATTATTTTCGCCTTTTTAACTGCTGTATGTGGACTTGGAATTGGTTGTATGGTGCAATCAAACAGCGTTGCTCAAAATTTGCAAGATAACTTTGGTATTTCGCCAATACTTACCGCCTTTGTTTTAACAATTATTGTTATGCTGGTTATTTTGAATGGTATTCAAGGTATTGCTAAAGTTGCTGAAAAACTTGTTCCCTTTATGGCTGCTTTCTATATTATTGGTTGTATTTGGATTCTTGTGTTAAATCATAGCTATTTAGCACTTACTATTTCCACCATTCTTAATGCTGCTTTTCATCCTGAATCTATCGCAGGCGGCTTTATTGGTGCAAGTCTTTCCACTTGTTTTCGCTATGGATTTGCCAGGGGTTTATTCTCTAATGAATCAGGCATGGGATCAGCACCTTTAATTGCATCAGCCGCAAAAACAAAAAACCCAAAAAGACAGGCATTTGTTTCTATGACAGCTACTTTCTGGGATACTGTTGTCATCTGTTTAATTACTGGTTTAGTCCTAGTATCTTCTGTTATTCGTTATCCACATATTGATGCTTTAAGTGGTAATGGTGCATTATTAGTTTCTAGTGTATTTTCTTCATTACCTTTTCTAGCCAATATAATCCTACTTGTAGGACTTATTACTTTTGCCTTTTCTACAATTCTTGGCTGGTACTACTATGGGGAAAGATGCTCTGTATATCTATTTGGTGAAAAAGCAATAAAACCTTATAAAATCATCTGGAGCATATGTGTCTTTATTGGTGCTGTTGTTTCTCTTGATATCATCTGGGACTTTGCGGATTTAATGAATGGTCTAATGGCTATTCCTAATATTATTGCTGTCTTACTATTACATAATGTCATTGCATCTGAAACAAAAAAATATAATGGCATACATATCGATGATACAGACACAAGTGAAACAGTTGTATTAGATAATTCTAATAAAGGTGTAATTGGCTGATGGAAAAAGACTTAACAAAAGGATCTGTCACCATAAATATTTTGTTATTTGCTTTACCACTAATGTTTGGTAATTTATTACAACAGTTTTATAACATTGCGGATACTTATATTGTCGGTAAATATCTTGGCAGTAACGCTCTTGCAGCAGTTGGTTCTTCTTATACTTTAATGACCTTTCTTACATCTATTTTGATTGGTTTATGCATGGGCGCAAGTGCTGTTATCAGTATTCAATACGGTACTCGTAATACATCAAAAATGCGTCAAAGTATCTTTATGTCATTTGTATTTATTGCCCTACTTTCATTAATACTTACCACAGTTGTATATCTATTTATTGATAAAATCCTTCTTTTATTACAAGTACCATCAGAAATATATGACATGATGAAAACATATCTTGTATTTATTTTTGCTGGTATTCCTGCAGTTTTCTTATATAACTATTATGCTAATTTATTACGTGCTGTAGGTAACTCTGTTTTACCATTGATTTTTCTTGGTGTTTCCTGTATTTTAAATATCTTTCTAGATTTATATTGTGTCATTCATCTAAAATGGGGTGTTGCTGGAGCTGCTATAGCTACATCTTTCTCACAATATATCAGTGGTATTGGTATCATGCTTTATACACTCTTAAAAGAAAAAAATCTCATTCCTGATAAGAAAGAGATGAAGTGGGACAAAGACAATTTATCTACTATTTTAAATCTTTCTCTAATGACTTCTATTCAACAATCTGTAATGAATCTAGGCATACTAATGGTACAGGGACTTGTAAATAGTTTTGGCACACAAGTAATGGCCGCCTTTGCTGCTGCAGTAAAAATTGATTCTTTTGCCTATATGCCTGTTCAAGATTTTGGTAATGCATTCTCTACATATGTTGCTCAAAACTATGGTGCTAATAGACAAGACAGAATCAAGAAAGGTATTCGTAGTGCCTTTACTACTTCTGTAATATTTTCATGTATCATATCCCTTCTTGTTTATATCTATGCTAAACCATTACTTGATATATTCATAAATCCGTCAGAAGTAGAAATTATTAAAATTGGCATAAATTATCTACATATTGAAGGATCATTTTACTTTGGTATTGGTATTTTATTCTTACTTTACGGTTATTATAGAGCCATCAACAAACCAAGTATGTCTTTAATCTTAACCATAGCTTCTCTTGGTACACGTGTAGTTCTAGCTTATATATTATCTTCTACTATATTAGGTACTAATGGCATCTGGATGTCTATTC
>OIWM01001337.1_pt1 | contig 24770 bp, 23 predicted proteins | sample 1587451 | NCBI WGS metagenome assembly OIWM01 (sample SAMEA3888907, study PRJEB22519) | human gut metagenome | biome: human gut; feature: human-associated habitat; material: faeces | place: Denmark | collected 2011
TGACTTCGCAGAACACGAGTCGTCCGAAAGTTCCCATACGGAAACTTTCTCCCTCTTAGTGTAAAAAAACCGAGGCACATGTCCCCGGTTTTTTTATTTGCTCCGCAAATGTTTTAACGCGCGCTGACGCGCGACTGTCTTAAACGAGCTGTCTGCGATGTATATTGCATAATTTAGCTTTCCCTGCAAAAAATACATTCAAAAACCTCTGGGAGGGAACGTTATGCAACCGGATAAACGAAAATATGCGGCGCTGCTGGCGCGGAAAAGTCCGCCGTCGCCGCTCGCACGAGACTGCCTGCTGGCGTTTGTGTTCGGCGGCGCGATCTGCACGGTCGGCGAGGGCGTGCGCATGTTCTGGCTGTCGCGCGGTCTGGATACCGACGGCACCGCCGCCGCGACCGCCATCACCATGGTGTTCCTCGGCGCGCTGCTGACCTGTCTGCACCTGTACGACAAGCTCGCAAAACACGCCGGCGCCGGCACGATCGTCCCCATCACCGGCTTCGCGAACGCCATCGTCTCGCCTGCCATCGAGTACAAAAGCGAGGGACTCATCCTCGGTCTCGGCGCAAAGCTGTTCGTCATCGCCGGGCCGGTTCTCGTCTACGGCATCACCGCGAGCGTCCTCTACGGCCTTGTGCTGCTCGTGCTGAAGGGAGGCGGCGCCGGATGATCACACACGCCGGAAAACGCACGCTCACGCTCGAAAACCGCCCGTATCTGCTGTCGCACGCCGCCGCAGTCGGCAAAAAGGAGGGCGAGGGCCCGCTCGGCAGCCGTTTTGACTTCGTCACGCGGAACGACCGCATGGGACAGAAGTCGTGGGAGCTTGCGGAAAGTGAGCTTCAGCGCACCGCCATCGACCTCGCGCTGCGCAAGGGCAGTCTGCGGCACTGCGACCTCGACCTGATCCTCGCCGGAGACCTGCTCAACCAGTGCATCGGCTCATTTCTCGCCTCCATGCACTCGGATGTCCCCTACCTCGGTCAGTACGGCGCGTGCTCGACCATGGCGCAGGGACTTGCGCTCGGCGGCGTGCTCGTCGAGGCAGGCGCAGCCGCACGCCTTGCCGTCTCTGCCTCCTCGCATTTCTGCTCGGCAGAGCGGCAGTACCGATTTCCCCTCGCCTACGGCGGTCAGCGCACCCCTACTGCGCAATGGACCGCGACAGCGGCCGGCGCGGCCGTGCTCGGCGCTGAAGGCGGCTCCTCCGTCCGCATGACCCACGTGCTGTTCGGAAAGATGATCGAGCTCGGCGTCAAGGACGCCAATAATATGGGGGCTGCGATGGCGCCCGAAGATGTGAATTTAGACCCATACATTTTCCGGTGCGCTGAGCGCTGTGTTTTGCAGAAAATCCGCTATTATCATAACCATACACTGGTATTCCCGTTAGAACGAACAGAAACAGAAAACAGACAATCCCCCTTGATGCCGGACTGGCGTCAAGGGGGATTGTATCTGCGCAAATGTTTTTCTTATCCAAACACCGGCGGTGAGACCTGCCGGTTTCCGTGTTCCCCGCTTTTTAGACTGTCCTGCTGTTTAATCGGCCCAGACTTCTTCTGCAATCTCCTTGACGAGCGTCAGCTTCCTCCACTGGTCCTCATCGGTGACAAGATTGCCTTCCTCGGTGGAAGCGAAGCCGCACTGCGGGCTGAGCGCCAGCTGCTCGAGCGGCACATATTTGGAAGCCTCGCGGATACGCGCGATAACGTCCTCCTTGTTCTCCAGCTTGGCATCCTTGGAGGTTACCAGACCCAGAACGACCTTCTGCTTGCCGATGTAGCGCAGCGGCTCGAAACCGCCGGCACGGTCGCTGTCGTACTCGAGGAAGAAGCCGTCCACGTTGCAGTGGCCGAACAGGATTTCCGCTACCGGCTCATAGCCGCCGGTGGACGACCAGGTCGAGCGGAAGTTGCCGCGGCAGATGTGCATGGTGATAACCATGTCCTCCGGCTTTGCTTCGAGGATCTTGTTGAGCACATAAACGTACTTGCGGCCGATCTCATCTACGTCGATGCCGCGCTCTGCGTATGCCTTGCGCTTCTCAGCCGAACAGAATTCGCCCCAGGAGGTATCATCGAGCTGTAAATAACGGCAGCCGGCAGCGTAGAACGCCTTTACCGCCTTCTGATAAGCCGCTGCCAGATCGTCCAACAAGACCTGCTCGTCCTTGTAGCGCTCGATCGGCTGGTAGTCGGTCGAACGAACACAGCAGATCAGATGCAGCATGGACGGAGACGGAATGCACTGCTTAGGCTGTACGAAGTCGGAGGCCACGCTCTGCAGGAATGCAAAATGCTTGAGGAACGGATGATCATCCGGAAAATCCAGCTTGTCCACGATCTTTACGGTCTCAGCCTTCGGCTGGAAGCCCTTGAATGCGACGGAGAAGTGCTCAGACTTGACCTTCTGCGTACCAGTCAGACCCCAGAGGAAGTCCATGTGCCAGAAGGAACGGCGATACTCGCCGTCGGTGACAGCGTGCAGACCGACATTCTCTTCCTTCTTTACCAGACCGGTGATCTCGGCATCTTCGACCCTGGCCAGTTCTTCAGCGGAAATTTCGCCGGCTTCAAACTTGCTGCGAGCTTCGTGGATAGCCTTTGTGCGCAGGAAGCTGCCGACAATATCGTAACGATAAGGAGCGGGATTTTTCATGGGGATTGTCCTTTCTGATCTATGCAATGAGCAGTGGCTCGTTTATTTTATGATATTAGTATAAAGGCTGATGGCCCATTTGTAAAATACGAGAAACTCATCATTATCCATAGTTTGAAGCTATAGACAGCGGTTCAACGCAGGTATTTATTGGATGGCGTATAATCAAGTTTTCAAAAGTGAACAGGCAATAGACAAGCCATCCGGACTCTGAACTGCACCCCATTTTAGCAGATGAGGACTTTCAGGATGCAATCGCGAATACTGTGGATGAATTTTTGGGCAACGCACCCGAAGCCGATATATTCTGATTTGTGCACCGTCGTGCGAACAATGCGCAAAAGTAAAGGGCGCTCCTGCTGGAGCACCCTTGGACTTGTGAGAAATTATGCAGTTGGCTTAACCGTCGCAAAACCGGTGAATTTATCACGGTTTGCGGTGATGAAATCTGCATCTGCGCCGGTCAGGTCGAGCGTGCCGAACGAATCGCGGTTGACGCTGGCCTTATATGTGCTGTAAGAGCCGGTGCTCATCGTCGGCGCGCCGCTGATGATAAGCGTCAAACCGCCGGTTACGGTGCCGCCGCTCTGTTCGCCGAGGAACTGATTCAGCTTGACGCCGTCTGCAACGGTGAACCGCACATCGCCGTCCAGTTTCGCGCCCATGTACGCGCCCGCAAGCTCGACCTCCGCGCTGCCGCCGACGGCAACGTCCACGTCAGCCTTATGCGTCGTGCTGCCTCTGCCGCTGGCGATGACCGCAAAATCCCCGGCCTGCACGCTGATGCACTGCGTGTCCGCAGCGGTGCTGTCCACGGTACTGCCTGCATACAGACTATAATCCGTGAAGCTCCACGCGGTCTTCACATCTTTCGCAATCGTGAGATCATGGCCGTTGGCATATATCCGGCTGACGGAATAGGTGATGTTCTCCAGTGTGAGATCACCATTCAGCGTCAGCGGGGAACCGGACAGCTTATACTTGGTCTCACCGGCCGAGCGGATGGTGCACGCGACATCCGGGAGCTTGTCCTCCTCGGTCAGCTGCACATCATCATTGAGCACGATCGTGCCGTCTTTCTTGACGGCGGCGGCCGCCGCAGACCAGCTCTGATAATTCTTCCCGTCCACCACAAAGGCGTTTTCCTTGACGCCCTTGGCGAACGTCAGATCCTTGCGAACGATACCGGACCATTTGCCGTCCTTTTTCGCCGCTGCGCGGATGTACAGCGTTCCGCCTGCAATGTCCCCGATGGACACCGAGAGCGGATTTTCGTACTTTATGCCGGTTTTGGTCGGGTCGGAGAGCGTCGAACCGGTCGGGGTATTGCTATTATCCACGGTATAGTAGATCTCCGCGCCGTTGGTCGGGCAGTCAAGCGTTACCGTTACCTCATCCGCATTCGCGTAGGTGGTTTTCTCCGGCGAGACGGTGAGCGTCGGCTTGGAAGCCGTCAGCGCCTGATTCAGTGCCGCCCGCACGGCTGAGAGGACAGCTTGGCTCTCTTGCTCGTGCCCCTTGATCGGCTCAACGCCTTCGGTGGTCTGTGCAAGATAGATGCGGCTGAACAGCTCGGGGAGAAAGCCTGCGTACGTTTCGCTGTGTTCCTTATCGAGCGTCAGGGAGGTGATATAATAATTATCATCGTTGTTGGGACTTTGTGTTACAGCGGTTGCAGTAATGCCGCCAACAGTTGCGGAAATGCCGCTGTACTGCGCGGTATAGGCCGCGTTGCCGAGCGGATTGGCGAATACATAGAACTGCCGAACCACATCCGAGTGAGTGCCGTCCTTGGCAAAGGCGACAGCGCGTACTTCGATGACCTGGCCCTCCGGATGGTTCGTCAAATCCGGTGTCAGCTTCACGCCGACGTCTCCAGACCAGCCGATTTCCGCCGCTTCCGGGCTGTTTTTGTCCGGGTCGGTGCCGTCGAGAGTATAGCGAATGGTACAGTCCTTGTCGGCCGACATGGCAACGTCGATATACTTATAAGAAGCATTCGGTACGCAGGTCTGTGCCGTGAGGGTCGGTGCGAGCACGGTGGATTCGCTTTTGCTGACCGGCGCGGAGCGCAGTGCCGCGATGGTGGCATGACGGATGGCATCCGACCAGACAGTAGCGCCGGAAACGGCATCGTCATTGTGGTCATCGTCATCCGGTACGGTCTGCATATTCAGTACATCGGACAGCGACTTGCCGCGCAGCTTGGCGGGCATACCGTCGGATTCCATTACGCCATAACCGGACCAGAACGCATGGTCGGAATCAACGTCAATGCTGCCCTCGGTGCCGTTGTCCTGCACGCGGGTGATCTTGCCGTTGGTAGTTGTTACGCGCACACTGACCTGATACGGGCCGCCGGACACACCGCCGTCCGTCACTGTGCCGATGTAGGTGCGCGTGCCGGAGGTCAGACTGGGGATCGCGACAAACTGCACGGTCTTTTCGGTGACATCGGAAGCCTTGCCGTCCTTGACGGCGATGGCCTTGACGGTAACGGAGCTGTCTGCGTTGCTGTTCGGCCGGATGGTCAGCGTTGTGCCTTCAAGGGTTTTTGCAGTGTTCCCGTCTACACTCGGAGTGCTGCCGTCGGTGGTATACCGGACGATACAGCCATCCCCGGCCGAAACGTGAAGTTCCGCCGGGGATGTTGCTGCATACAGCAGCTGCGTCCGAGCGTCTGCCGCTTTCAGGGCTGGCGCAGAGGGCGACTGCTTACCTTCCTAATCGTTGGAGAGGGCGTTCTTGACTGCCTTTTTGATGGCGTTGGAGGAAACGGTTGCGCCGGAAACAGCGTTAACCGTATCAATATCCGATGCGGATTTGCCAATCAGAGTTTCGAAAAGACCTTTGATATTTTTCTTGGGAACGCCTACGGTAGTAGCCTTTTTCCAGTAAGTATCATTGCCGCCCGCATTTGTGGTATCGTTAAAGATTTCAATGATAGTACCGTCTTGCAGTTTGATATCAAACGAGAAATTATAGCTTTCATCAATGTTTCCATCATCGTCATCGTCCGACGTAATCTCACCGGTGATGGTCTTGGTTTCCGTAGTCGGCTGGCCGGGTTCAGAGGGCGTATTAGCCGCGTCCATCTTATCCAGATAGCCGGTCAGCTCGGTAATCAGATCCGCCGCGGCAGCTTCCGTGGTGTCGGTTGCGCTGATAAGACCGTTGGCCTCGTTGTAGTGCTCCTGCAATACTTCCATGGTGACATCAGAGGGATATTTCGTGCTTTTGTTATCGAGGTAGGTCTTTGCCCTGGCTGCAAGCTCTGTCAGCTTCTTTTTCTGCGCCTCGGTCATCGGCTCAACCTTCTGGGGCAGATTGGCGTCGGTGATGTTGACGGTATAAGTAGTATCGCTGTAACCCAGCGCGTAAACCGTGATGGTCCACTTGCCCGTGCCGTCCTTGCCATCCGGCAGCTTGAAGCGCAGAGAATCCGTCAGACCCAGCTGGATACCCATGGACTTGTGCATCCAGTCATCGGCTGCAAACTTGGTGCCGTAGGTCGCAAGCACGGTATCGCCATCGCCGTAGTATTTCCATACAACGGTCTGCATATGGCTGCCGAGGTCACCATAATACTTGGTGCTATCCTTCGTGTTATCCAGATCAACACGCAGCATTTCACCGAAGCTGCCGGAGTAATCCTTGGCTGCGGCTTTGATACCGGCATCCGCAGTTTTCTGAGACTGTCCCTGAATACCGGAACCGGTGCCGGTCTGGCGTGCGCCAAAAGTGAACGAAGTACCGCTCTTGGTGACTTCCTTCAGGCCGTTGGTATCTGCATCAACAGCGGCAACCAGATCAGTGTAAGCAGACAGGTTGTTTTCCCCGTAACCACCCTGCATGGTTTCGCCGTTCTTGGTAACAGTGTACTTGGTGCAGAAGTCAGCAAAGTCAGCCGTTTTTACCTTGACCGGTACATACTTGATGCCGGTGATGTTGTAGCTTGTAATACCAATCTGAGTTTTGTCATAGGTATTGCCGTCCTGATCGACAAAGTTGTTGCCGTCAGTCCAGTAAACCGGATGGTAATCCTTATTTTCGGTGTGGATGACTACATCCTGCTGGAAACTACCGCGATGCAGACCGTGGTTGCTGGTTGCACGGGAAACAGCATCGAATGCGCCCTTGTCGTGCTCTTCGGTAACACTGCCATCTTTATTGGTGGTAGTGCGGTCAGCAACATCCGAAGAAGCTGTCCAGTCACTGCCGCTCAGGTAAACGCCCTCGCTCTGCCAATACTCATCGTAGGGCACAGCGGCGTAAGCGTAGGTGTAGGTCGGGGTGTATTCTACGGAAAGTGCCGGATAGCCAGTTGCGGAGATTACGAGCGTACGCTTTTGACCATCAGCGAACAGGGCTTCACCATTTACCTTGACGTTTTCATCAATCGAACCATCATCCTTGATGATTTTTACAGCATCTTTGCCAGAAACATTATAGGTCGTTTCACCAATCTTAACAGAAGTAATGTTTTTCAGATAATTTGCAAATGCAGTGTCAGATGCATCGGTTGCCTTAACCAGAGATTTGCTGGTGTCATTGTATCCAGCAACAGCCGTGTCAGTAGACAGAACAAAGGTTGTGGATACAGGAGCATACTTATTCTTGGCATCCGAAACTGTTACCGTGTAAGAACCCGGCTGCGCATCCGTCCATGTGAGCGCACCATCGGAATAGGTCATGCCTTCCGGTACTTCAACGTTTTTCTCGAAATCGTTAGGGAAACCGGAGAGAGTGACAGTCGTCTTAGAAGCATTTACCGAAGCACTGGCAACGGTCACTTTTGCATCCGATGCAATATACGGAATATACTGCTCCTGCGCCAGATTGAGCTTGATCACGCCGTTATCGGTGTAATAGGTGATGGTCTTGATGGTCTTGCCGACAATCGGAGAGTCAGCCTCGAAGCCAAGCTCGGTCGCGCGCCAGATTTCAACAACATGACGCAGGCCGTAGCTGTTGCCGTCCGTGTCGGTCAGGACAACGGCGTAAACCTTCTGGCCCTTCTCGATTTTATCGCTTTCGACCTTTATTTCGTAGTCGGCGTGATGGCCGGGGGTCTTGAATTTGGCAATGGTTGCGGTATCCTCGGACGCCGCACCGGTCGCCTTGCCGAACGACCACTTGCCGTTGGTCAGGGTCGCTTCCTTGTAGTAAGACGGGGTGGAGCTCAGAGCGTAGTAGGAGTAGCTTGCGCTTTCAAACAGCGCTTCCCTGCCGGTATAGGTGGAGGTTTCATCCTTGCCGCTTTTTTTAACCGTGATGCTTACGGAGTCGCTGTCTGTTACCTTCTTGAGGCCGGAAAGGTCGCTCGTCTTTACGCGAACCGGATAGGTAACGCCGGTAATATCCGAGCCGTCGGGATTGACATGATACGAACCGCCTGCCAGAGTACCGATGCGGGTCTTATTCTTGGTCGCCGACGAAACTGCGTCAACGGCTGCGGCATTTTCGTTCAGCTCCGCCTTGTAGAACTCGTCATACGGGATATTCATCAGCACATAGCTGTAATCGCTACGGGACGAGCTGCTGCCGCCGCCCGACGAGCCGCCGCTCGAAGTCGAAGCGGTACCAACGGTTTCAGTCTTGCCGGATTCTACGGTCTTATCGCCCGCCTTGACACCGGAAACGCCGCTGCCGGCTGTTACCTTGGTACCCTTGCTGGTGACGGTAACATTGTTCGCGTTGGCCTGTACGTTCGTTACCTTGCCGTCGCCCGTTACCTTGGAGCCTGCCGCAGATACGGTGACAGTGCCGACGGATGCGTTCTTTTCGACGGTCAGGGTAGCCTTATCGGTAACAGCAACATTGCTTACCGAGCCGGACAGGGACAGATCGGACTTCGCGGTCACAGTGCCGACGCTGCCGCCCGATACCGAGATTGCCGCCGCGCCGTTCGGGTTGCTGACGAGCACGCCCTTGCCTGCGGAGCAGTTCTTGAGGCTCGCCTCGGTCGATGCGCCGCGGATGACGATGCGGCCGGTGACTTTGACGTTATCCAGCGACACCTTGTCCGCGCTGTCCGCGATGATGAGGTCGCCGTTGATGGTCATGCCGGAGAGCGACGCGCCACTCTCGCGGACGATCATGTTGCCCTCGACTGTCTTGCCGGAGACGCCCTCTGCGCCGACATAGGATGCCGCCATGCCGGTGATGACCTTGGCGAATTCCGCGCGAGTGATGTTGTTCTTCAGGTTCAGCATTCCGTTCGCGCCGTTGACATAGCCGCCTGCGACCAGCGCCGCAACGCTCTCGGACGCCCACGAGGATACCGTGCCGCCGTCAACAAAGTCCTTCAGCGTGGCGCTGCCGCCGCCCTCGAGCGCAAAGGCGCGCGCCAGAACGGTGAACGCCTCCTCGCGGGTGATCGGTGCATCCGGGTTCAGCAGGCCATTCGCGCCCTGGAACGCGCCCATCTTGACTGCCTTGCCCATATCGCTGTAATACCATGCGCTCGGCAGTACGTCTCTGTAGTCGTCCAAAGACGCCGTCTTAGCCGCGCCGAAGGAACGGGAGACGATCGCCGCCATCTGTGCGCGGGTCAGCAGTCCCTTTGCGTCGATCATACCGTTCGAGCCGTTCAGCAGACCGTTGTCGATCGCCTGCTCGAGCGACTTCGCGGACCAGTCGTTCGGGAAATCCTTGTACTGGCTCAGGTCGGCAGCAAAGGCATTGCTCGGCAGGAGCATCGCGCCTGCCAGCACCATTGCAATGGTGTTTTTACACTTCACTTTTCGGTTCCTCCTTTTTGTTAGACAAAGCTAACCATCACGTCGAAAAATAACATTTTTCCTCGCGCGTTTTTGCTGCCTGAGAAAAAATGCTATGGTTAGCTTTTGCTAACATTATAAGCTGACCTTAGTCTACACCAGCGCTTTTTATTTGTCAACCGCACTTTTTCGTGAGATGAACCGCGGTTTATCAAGATTTCGCAGCTTGACAAGTCTTTTTTGCCGTGATATGCTATTTTATAGTAAGCAAACGCTAACTTTCGGAGGATATTTGTTTATGAAGAAAAAAATCAAGGCGCTGCTGCTGCTCGGGCTTGTTTTTCTGAGCGGCTGCGGACAGACTTCCGCTCCCTCGGTCTCGTCCGCCGGCACAGACTCCCAGTCGATCGACCTGTTTGCGATGGACACGGCCATGACGCTGACCGCCTACGGAGACCATGCCGGAGAGGCGCTTGACGCGGCGAAGAGCGAGATCGAACGTCTGGACGCGCTGTTCTCGATCAGCAGTGAGAGCGGCGACATTTACGCGCTCAACCACGACCACACCGCCGCGCTGCACGAGGATACCCGCGCGTTGCTTTCCCGTGCGCTCGAGGTCTCGGCCTCGACCGGCGGCATTTTCGATTGCACCATTGAGCCGGTTATGCAGGCGTGGGGCTTCACGACGCAGGACTACCGCGTGCCCGCCCCAGCAGAACTGTCCACCCTGCTCGCGCACGTCGATTACACGCAGGTGCAGCTCGACGGCAGCACTGCGGCCATTCCGGATGATGTGCAGGTCGACCTCGGCGGTATCGCAAAGGGCTACACATCCGACCGGATGATGCAGATATTCAGCGAAAACGGCGTCACGAGCGGCATCATCTCGCTCGGCGGCAACGTGCAGGCGCTCGGCCTCAAGCCAGACGGCAGCCGCTGGCGCGTCGCGGTGCAAGACCCAGAAAACAGCGAGGAAAACTTCGCCGTCATTGAGATCGAGGACGAGGCCGTCATCACCTCGGGCGGTTATCAGCGTTATTTTGAGGAGGACGGCGCGACCTATCACCACATCATCGATCCACGCACCGGCTATCCGGCCGACAGCGGCGTCATCTCCTCGACCATCATCAGCCATGACGGCACACTCGCGGACGGTCTCTCGACCTCGCTGTTCATCATGGGTGTGGACGATGCGCTGGATTACTGGCGCGCGCATTCGGACGAGTTTGATGCGATTTTGATGGACGAAAACGGGACGGTGTATGTGACGGACGGCATCGCAGACCGCTGCTCGCTGCTTGAGGACCGCAAAATGCAGGTTGTTCACTAAATCGCAATTATAATATTAGCCAAGGCTTGTCTCATGTACCGGGATAAGCCTTTCGCTATTATTATATATCATGTTATTCCTGTGAAATTATAATTTGATTACGCTCTCAACAATGGAATAAAGGCAGTTCAGATGAAATTTCTAAATTTCAGTTTTGAACGAGAATTCTATGTTCAGGAGTGAAAATTATGACAAACAAACAGGAAAAGGTGATATGCAATAGCTTTGGTATCGCAAAGCTGAAAGCGTTTCAGAAGAATGTAATTACAGACTTACTCAATGGTAAAGATGTACTTGGCTTAGCTCGAACCTCAGAAGGCAAGTCGATCTGCTTTCTTTCGATGATCGTCATGCACCCAAACGATCTGCTGATTGCTATTCTCCCGACGGTTGCATTGATGCGGGACTTAGTGCAGCGCTGCGAGGACAGCAAAATCCGAGCGGGCTGCCTGTACAGCGGCAATGCGGAGAATACCAATATTATTGAAAGATTGAAGCATGGTAAACTCCAGGCGCTCTTTGTTGCACCAGAACGGCTGAATGATCCGCATCTTTGGAAGGCAATTCAGGAAAATAAAGTACACACGGTTGTCGTGGATGAAGTGCATTGTCTGACGGAATGGGGCAGCGAATTCCGTCCAATGTATCGCAATATCGGTAAATTTATCAAGGATTTACCCTCATCTCCTGTTGTTGCTGCGTTCAGCGCGACTGTTATGCAGGAGGATATTCCGTATATCACGAAAAGTCTGCGTATGAAAAATCCGACGGTACATATCGGCAAGCTCAAGCGATCTAATCTTTCTCTGGGAAAAGTTTTCGTGAAAACGGAGGCAATTCGTTATGGGAAAGTCAAGAAAGCAATTCTAAAATATGCTGACAAGGCAGATTCGTTATCTACTGCACCCGTGTCTGTGATGTGGAAGAGATGCGCGATTACTTAATCGAAGATTGCGAGATTGAAGCTGATGAGATTGCCATCTGCCACAGTAAATTATCCAACCGAGCGAAGCAGGAGCAGCGCTTTCGTTCCGGCAAGGCGCACATCATGATTGCAACTTCTGCGTTCGGTATGGGCGTGAATATCCCGGATATTCGTCTGATTATCGTTTCTCAGCTGCCGTTCAGCGCAGCGTCGTTCTATCAGATGGCAGGCAGAGCCGGGCGCGACAGCAAACGCGCAAAGGCGCTGCTGCTCTGGAATGACGCTGATTTTCAGATGAACCTTGACATCATCTCAAATACGGATGAACGCGCGATTGATGCCGTAAATGAACTGTATGCAATCTGCGAGTCGTCGGACGATTTGCACGATGCAGTCATCGGTTGCTTTGCGAAGGATGGTGAGTGAAATGGATTTTCGTTATGGTATCCATACGATTGAATTATTTCACAGAGTGTCTAAGAAGGACTTCAACAAGGTGTTTCATAGTCTGAAAAGTTTGAATTCCGGCAGTTTTTATCCGGACACGACATATCATTCAGACAAGGGCATGACGAAGCATATCTGCACCTCTTACTGCAATCAGGGCGTGGTGCTTTATCTGTACCAGCAGGTACGCAGCAAGAACAAAACAAAGAAAAATCACGCCCCCTTTATACATTTCCGTCTCAATCCGCACACTTTGCTGCACGAAGAATATTCGCCCAAGAAGGTATTCCAAGCGAAAGAGAATCAGCTGAAATCGCTTGATAAGGAAATGACCAAGCTGCTGCATAAAATCGGTCTGAACTGCGAGTTTGAGCAGCTGACACTTTCGCGCATTGACTGCTGTCTGGACTTCTTCCCCGAGTCGCAGAAATGGGTTGATGAGGCACTGCGTGTCATTCGCCGCAGTCCGTACATGAAGCAGTACAAGCTGTGCATATTCGGTAAAGAATTCTCAAATCGCAAGGAAAAGAACGCGCATTCGTGGCGTATTTGCTGCAAGACGACCACATTAACGGTCTATGACAAGACGTTTCAGCTGATGGAGGAGGATCTGCTGGAGCAGTATGATGCGCCAATGCTGCGATTCGAGGTCTCCCGCTCGGGCGCAAAGTTCAAGCGCGGACTGTCTGAGCAGGTTAAGGGCAGTAACAAGAAAATCCTGAAAACTGTCATGGACGAGTCCGGGGACACCATTCATTCTTATATGGAAATGCTGCACGCAGACCTGCCGTTTGTGCGGTATTCGGATTGTATGGCGAAGATTGAGACCGTGAAACATGCTTCAACTCGCAAAAATATGCAGCTGCTTGTCAAAAAGCTGTCCGACTGCAAAAGCTATGCACAGGCTGTGTATAACAGTAAACTTACCGAAAATCAGCTGCGCACTGTGCGCAAGCAGTTCAAAGAGCTTGGCATTCAACCGATTACATTGAAAGATAAATCAGAGATCGAAGAATTGAATTTTGTTCTGTAAATTGCGAAACCCATGCCTTTTCAATGGAATTGGCATGGGTTTCGATTGTTATTTTTGAAATGAAATCACTAACATAGATATAAGATAGCATGAATTGTGATGAACTGTGATCTGTGCTGTCAAATCTTATATGTAAAAGGATGATTTTTATGAAGTATCTGGATTATCGCGGGATGAAGGAGTATTACACAATCGACGAGGTCTGCCGACTGTTCGAAATCAGCAGGCAGGAGCTCCGCCACTATGCGGACAAGTACAGCATTCAGCCGCAGGAGGATCAGTACGGCAACTGGGGATTCCGCAAGGTTCTGGTGCGCAAACTGCACAATTTCATCTACAAGGAGCAGTATAATCAGCCTCGTACTTCGTCGCAGCCCGATTCGAGGAAGGACCCGTGGGCATGAAAAATGACGAAATTCTGACCGTCAAGGAAACAGCTGCCCTGCTCAAAACTACGCGCCAGCAAATCCGCAAGATGATCGCAAACGAAGAACTCCCTGCCGTGAAGGTTGGCAGGGAGTGGAGAGTGCTCAAAGCGGGGATTATGGAGTTTTTTGAGGCGAATATATAGTTATACTATTGATAATGTGGGTTCAGCCATGATTATACCTTGTTCACTATTACAAATTTGCTGCTCGAGCGCAAGCCAGCCTTCGTGGATTTCCTTGGAGCTTCGCATCAGTTTAGCATAATCAGAATTTCGATCCAGCATTCTCGATAGTACTTTGACGCCATACCGAACAACGCTGAAGATTTCACCGATATTAATCTGCCAAGGCGCCTTGTTGATGATAACTTTACCAATATTCATTGCAGCTACAATCGTATGTGCAACTAACAGCATTTCATCCAGTTTATCTTTGTTTTCCTGTTTGAAGAAATGCTTTACTGCATCAAAATTTGAATAATCTTCCGATAATTCGAATTTCTCCTTATATTGCCGAACAGACTGAATACTGAAATAAATTCTAAGGATTACCTCGATAATGACAACAGAAAGCCCTTGCGTCATTATATTTTTGATATTGAATCCGTTCTGATACATATCTGCGGCAAATTTACGAAGAGTACGGTTATCGGCTTCGACCAAAAAGGAACTGCCAGGGAAAGGCAGACTGCACGTCGAAAACAAGTCTGCAAACATATGTTTTGCATAGCGTGCAATTGCTTCCGCTATACTCAGCTGCTCATACGGCGTACCATATTGATTTGCAGTACGGATAATCCTTTGGGCGATTCCGTTTTCATAACGAATTGCTTCGAATTGTCCATTTTGGAACATCATAATTCCCTCGATAAAACGGAGAATATCATGTCCTTTTGACAGACCTCGATGGAATCCACCACCAAAATTTTTACCCTGATAGTCAATAGGTGCGCCGCCTTCATGTGTATGGAAACCATTCAGCCATTTGGAAAAGTCTGATTTTGTTCCGGTCAACGCATTGTTGCGATCACTCAGCACGATATCAGCAAGGCTGCCGATTGCAGCAGCGATGAATACTGCAATAAAGTCAGACTTTGTCCATTTTTCACGTCTCGGCAAAGGTCGGTTCAGTTGCTGTTCGATTTCACGAAGTTCTGCTTCTGACACAAGTGAATGGTAATCAAGGCTGTCGACATCAATGCCTCGTTCTGCTAATGAAGCGCTCGCCTTTTGATACAATGCTTCATACGACATCTCTGTACTCGGTGCAGCAACAGCAGTCGGAATAGTTGCCTCACATGCCGCGTTGTTCTCATGAACAGTAGTCGGCTGAATTTTCGCCCCTGCTAACTTATAAGCACGAGCCATTTTAGCTTTTAGTTCGTTCAGCTTTTCTTCCTGCTTACGATTACTTTCCGCAAGATCAGATATACCAGAAGAAATCGCCTGCATTTCAACCTGTTCGTATTTAAGAATAATGCTGTCTTTGTCCATAGATGCTTCCCTTACGCAGCTTTTGCAACCTCAAGTGTCTCGATAAGATCATCCAGCTGCTCTTGCAGAATTCGAATTGTTTCCTCATGGACGTTGTTTTTCCTGCGTTCTTCATCCAATGCTTTTTGCAATTCTTCTTTCGTCGCATTCAACTGTGCGATAAGCTTTTGTTTTGTGGCACTGTCAACATTGTGCTGGCGTAATGCATCACGCAATTCTTTATTCTGCTTCTTTGCTTTCGCACCATCGGCGGCATTGGTCGCAATGCCTGCACCGAGGACGCCAAGCCCACCGGCTACCGCCTGAATAAGCATGGTGCCGCCTGCTACACCTGCACCGCCTGCGGCCAATGCTCCACCGCCAAGAGCCGCCAGTCCAGCTGAAGTAGCCGCAGCGCCGGATAAACCCATAGTAGCGCCAACCGCAGCACCGATTGCCGGAGCAGCCAGGCCACCTGTTATTACGCATGCAGCACCGGCACCTACAATAGCCAAAATTTTTCCGAGTCCCATAATATCGTCTCCTTATTTTTCGAGAATAGTTGCGAGCTTTTTATTTAGCACTGTGCTTTCCTCTATTACCTCTTCCAGTGCTGTGAGTTTTGCTTCCTCAATATGAAGCATATTGACAATCGAACGCATCGCATTTTTCTCAGCAAGAGAATAACAGCCATCCGCATAGCAAATCGCTAAAAGATCATATACGAGCAGTAATTTTGTCTGTCGCGTGGAGATATTCCCTAAAATTTCTTCCAGCGTTTCCGCTTTATTGATTACACTGTCTGCAATGCTATTGATTTCATCTTCATTCAATCCGTAAATATGTCCCAATTGGGAAAACTTTTCACGTTCAGATTCATCAATCGTGTCATCTGCCGTCGCAATGTAAATTAGTGCTTTTAGATATGCAATTTTTTCAGTATGTTCCATCATATTTTTGACCTCCGCGTTTTACTGATAATACTTGTAAACTGATTTTCCTATGTAATTTTTATATTTCGCCTTCTTTCCGACCTCATAGTTTCATTTCATAACCGCAACAAAACACTCACAGCCTGCCCCTGTATTTTCGGAGGCTCGAACCACATAAACGAATGGCGGATTTTCCGGGCGCTGCATCATGGTAAAAATCTGTACCATCTGTCTTGCTGCATCTGAGAATACATCTTCCGGTAAATGCACGGAAATAAACAGATGCGTTGCAATATCCAAGCCATGATATTCGCCCCATTCCTCTTCCTCGAACAGATCATGCACTGTTTCGCATATCTTTTGCACCCATTCTTTCTCTGTACGGCACTGCGGCTCTCCGCCCCATATCTGTTCCGAATAATTGATAAGATTGCCAGGATGGTCATAGGATAGTTCCTGTTCGATCATAGCTTGAATAAACTGATCGTCGCCGCTGTCCTGGCACAACCGGTCAACAACATAAAAGAATTCGTTTTGAAAGTTTTCACTTTTACTCTTTAGTCCGGTCAAGAATTTATCTGAGAAGTAATACATTCCTCTACCTCCTTGTTAATTTATAGCTATAGATATGGTCGTTACTAAAGTATAGCTATCCATAGATATCATTATACAATACCTATAGCATTTTGCGCAATACTAATTGTCAAGATAACCTAATATCAAAGGGCAGGTGACGATGATGTATTGCGAAGTCAATGTAGGCGAGCGAATCCGATATTTCCGAAATTTACGCGGCTGGAGCCAGGAAACACTGGCCTTGCAGGCAGAGATCAACCCGGCTTTTCTCGGGCATCTGGAGCGCGGACTCAAAAGTCCGACCATCAAGACGCTGGAGAAAATCGTGCGGGCGCTCGACATTTCACTGGCGGAGCTGTTCGCCGATCCACAGCCGGTAGATAATGCAAAAGATGCCGTCATCGCACAGGTGTGCGACCAAATCCGCGACCTCCCGCTCGAAAGCATCGAGCGCATCAACGTGATCGTGCGGAATGTTCTGGCGATTGAAAAGTAATTTACAGGTATATTATAGCAAATAAGGTGGACAGAGATTGTCCACCTATGTTATTTCACAAGAGCACCGCAGCTTCATATGGACTTTCCTGTCATTTTAGCTGAAACGTACAATATATAAATTTGCACAGAATTAGCGCATGTGCTCACGAAACGTACGAATAAAAACGGCGATATCCATCATATTGCTGCATATAATATCATTTTTATGACACGAATTGTATAGCTGTCCCGTTGCACACCTATACATATTATGGTACAATAATTAAGAACTCAGGCACAGTGCCTGAGAAATAGGCAAACCCGTCGAAAGATGGGGACGCAAAGCCAGAAGGGTCTAAAGCGGCGAAAGCTGCAATGACAGCCGGTTGCAAGCATCAACGAGGACGCTGTTAACCTCTTCTGCGCTTTATTTGGCAGAAGGAGGTGTACACCGTGAAAAAGAACTTGACAAGCCGATTTGCGGTGCAATACACTGACGGCAGAGCAGAGCAGAGCAGAGCAGAGCAGAGCAAGTAAAACTCTGCCCTTTTGTGCTGTTCAAAAAAAGATATCAAAACGCTTTTAAGTCATGGGTAGCCATGTCTTGAAAGCGTTTTTTTATTTAAATTTGAAGCCGTTAAGGCAGATAAAATAAGGAGGAAAAGTTATGAAAAAACGATTGTTATCGGCAATATTGTCATTTTGCATGCTATTGACAATGGCGCCGACGGTCGCGTTTGCGGCAGAGGATGATGAAGCCGCTAACACCATATCGTTAGCCGATGCGACTGAAACATCCGGCACTTGCGGCGCAGAGGGTGATAATGTCACGTGGAAATTGACAGAGAATGACGATTCCCTGTACTGTGTGGAAGGCGACACAACCTGGCGCTTCTACGATAACGCCGACAACGGCGGCGATAAGGTGCAGGCCTACACCCTGACCATTGACGGCGAAGGTGCGATGGCAGATTATGGCCGCAACACTACCCCATGGGGTTTGAAGCTGGCGGAAAACTTGAATGCAAACACATCCAAAAGCAATACTGTCAGCGACTATTGCTCTCCGCACATCACCCGAATTGAATTTGCCGCAGGCAGCAAGGTGACCTATATCGGTGCGCACGCATTCCGCAGCACCAGCACCAGCAGCATTGCAATTCCGGACAGCGTAAAGAGCATCGGTGCATATGCGTTTATCATGTGCAGACACTTGACCTCTATTACGGCAAATAAGCTGTCTGACCGTAAATTTTATGCAGAAAATGATGTACTGTATGAAGATTACACGGAGAACGGTCAGTCCGGTGTTGCATTGCGCTTTTTCCCGCTCGCCAAGTGGCATGATGCTTACACGATCGACAGCCGCGTCACAGCGATCGGCAGCAACTCGATGCAGCAGGCCGAGATAACGAGCGTGACTATTCCTGCAACTGTCCGTTCCATCAACTCTTTCGCGTTCAATTCCTCCGAAATCACTTCAGCAACATTCGAAGGTACGCCGAGCTTTGGTACGGAGTTTGAAAATGGTACTGTTGGCTCGGGCATATTCAGCAACTGCAAGAAGCTGACAACGATCAACAATTTCCCTCAGAATGCAGAGGTTCTCCCTGCCAGCCTGTTCGGCGGTGCTGTGAACCTGAAGCAATTTGAGATCCCAGCCAGCGTTAAAGAAATCGGCGACACCGCTTTCTCCAATACCGGCATTACCGAAATTACGATTCCGTCCGGTGTATCCAAGATTGGCAGCCGTGTGTTTTCAACTTCGGATTCTAAGGATGAAAACGGGAGCGCAGTTCGCAGCAGCGTCAAGGTAACGTTTGCAAACGGCAGCCAGCTGACATCTATCGGTTCTGCATGCTTTATGGGTCTGAATGACTATACGGCGATTTTTGCTCCCGAGGACGAGACTGCATACGGCGCGTTCGCTCAGGCTGGTTATCATGTTTCGCTGGCCGGTCGTGAACTGCCGCAGGATAACACTTTCGTATATAGCTGGGTCGATGAAAATTCCGTACAAATCATTGGTCTGACGGACGCAGGCAAGAAACAAGCTGACATTACGATTCCGGATACGGCAGTCTCCGGCGAGCAGTCTTATCAGGTAGTTGGCATTGGCGACAGCGTTTTCGCCGGAACTTCTAATAAGAACGCCAATATTACGTTGAAAAGCGTTAAACTGGGTGCAAACCTGAAATATATCAGCAGCGCTGTATTCAAATACTGCACGCATTTGACAACCGTTGATTTCTCAAAGGCTGTCAATCTGGAGCGTATCGGCAGCAATGCCTTTTATGATACCAGTGCAGTAACCGGCTGGGATTTGTCGGCATGCGAAAAGCTGACTACGGTGGATACTGGCGCATTCAACTACACAAAGACCTCTATTACCATTAAGCTTCCTGCTAATATCACAAGCTGGGGCAATAATGTAATCTATAACAAGGCTATGACCGTACATGCAGCTGCATCGTCCGAAACGCTCAAGACGCTCGTTGCTGTCCTGAATGCGAAAAATGATACATTTACTTTTGCCGGTGAAAGCGGTAACGCAGGAAAATTCACTTACGAGAGCCGTTACGAAAATGGTGCATTCATCGTAACCATCACTGGCTTTGCTGCTAATGTTACCGATGATGAAAAAGCAACGGTAGAAATCCCAGATACTATTACGGTAGATGGTGCAGCTATGGCTGTAACGGCAGTAGCGGATAAGGCATTTGAGAAGGATTATAATAAAATCAAAACAGTAACCATCGGTGCTAATGTAGCCACAATCGGCAACCAGGCATTTGCTGCTGAACAGGGTAAAGCAACTACACTGGAATCTGTAACTTTTAAAGACGGTGTTCCGGTATCGATCGGCACACGTGCATTCCAGAAATATGTCAGCTCCTTCAAGACATTTGATGCCGGTAATCGTGAGATCGCATTGGGTGACAATGTGTTTCTTGACGACAGAGGTCTTACCTATGTGAACATCTCGAATGCAACCTCGCTCGGCAAGGGTGTATTCTATAATCTAAACAGTGCTTCTACCAACGGTACACTGGTTATCAATGGTGCAGCTACCTGCGATGCACTGACCTTTAAGAATTCTACTGGCTCGGATAACACGGATAACTCTCTGTCGAAAATGACTGTTTATGTTGTAGGCGACAACGGTAATGCTGGAGCTACGACAAAAGCTCTTGAGAATGCCGGCGTCAACATTCTCTGTCTGTCTGACGGCGGTACGTTCCCGGCTGGCACGTCGTTCGAGGCAAACAAGCTCGCTGAACCCAGCAAAACAGGCTACACATTCGATGGCTGGTATTCCAGCAGCAATTTCGCCAAAGGGACCAAGCTGACCGATAACAATCATCCTGTTACTGGCACGACCTATTACGCCAAGTGGACGATGACCAACAGCATCACTCTGCGCTCCAATGCAAAAGATGCTGTTGTCACCTACGGCACTCCGGTTACCCTGACCACTGCTCCGACGAGCAGCCAGTGGACGTATACCTGGTACAAAGATGGAAACAATGTGCTGGATACTACCAAGGATACGAATATCGACAATAACGGCAACACGCTTGTTCTGAAGAATGTGTCCGACAGTGGCACTTATTGGGTCGTTGTAAGCGACGGCAAGGATAACGCAACCAGCAACAAAGTAACTGTGACCATCGTCAAGGCTGATGGCACTGCTTCTGTCAGCCTGTCTGACTGGACTTATGGCGAAACGGCTAGCAAGCCCGTTCCGACCAGTAAGACCAACGGCATCAACAACGTAACCTATCAGTACAAGGTTAAGAGTGCTGATGATACCACCTATAGCGACACTCTGCCGATCAACGCAGGCGACTATACAGTAAAGGCAACCTTCGCTGCAACGGATAACTACAATGAAGTAACCGCAACGGCTGATTTCACCATCGCAAAGGCAACTCCGGCTGTTGCGATCTCCGCAGCCCCGTCCACCCTTACCGGCGGCGGCTCGGTTGAGCTGACGGTTTCCGGTGTCCCGACCGAGGGCCAGCTCGCTGTCACCTGTGACAACGACATCACGGTAACCGAAAAGGACGGCAAGTATACTGCTGCCCTGCCGAACGAGACCAAGGATTACACCTTTAAGGCAGATTACACCGGTACCGATCTGTATAACAACGCTTCGGACACCTGCGTCGTTTCCGTAACCTACAAGGGCAGCTCTCACCATTCTTCCAGCACCTCCAACACCGTTTCTGCATCCACTGCATCGAACGGCAAGGTTTCTCTGGACAAGAGCACGGCGAAAAAGGGCGATACGGTTACCGTAACCGTCACCCCGAATGCAGGCTATCAGCTTGACAAGCTGACGATCACCGACGCAAAGGGCAAAACCGTTGACGTCACCAAGAAGTCCGACGGCAAGTACACCTTCACCATGCCGGATAGCAAGGTAACGATCACCCCGACCTTCAGCAAAATTGAGGACGTCAAGCCCTCGAAGAACGGATTTGATGACGTTGCTTCCTCCGATTGGTTCGCTGACGCTGTTAAGTATGTTGCCGATAAGGGCCTGATGAACGGCACCGACGATAACCAGTTCTCCCCGAATGCGTCCACCACCCGCGGTATGCTGATGACGGTTCTCGCACGCTACGCAGGCGAGGATACCACCGGCGGCGCGACCTGGTACGAGAAGAGCATGGAGTGGGCAAAGGCTAAGGGCGTGTCCGACGGCACCAACCCGAATGCCAACATCACCCGTGAGCAGCTCGTTACCATGCTGTACCGCTACGCTGGTTCTCCGAAGGCAGACGGCAAGCTCGACAGCTTCTCTGATGCAGCTTCCGTCAGCACCTATGCAGCAGATGCAATGCAGTGGGCAGTTGCCAACGGCATTGTCAATGGCTCCAACGGCAAGCTGAACCCGCAGGATAACGCAACCCGTGCAGAGGTTGCCGCAATTCTCATGCGCTTCTGCGAGATGAGCAAGTAAAAACTGAAAAAGTAAATCAGTAACATGCAGCCGCCGGGTTCCCCGTATTTGGGAGACCCGGCGGTATTTTATCCTGAGATTCGAGATAACAGCTATTGCATCATAGCACTATTAGAGTATAATATAATTATGATATTACTATATGGAGGTGCTTTTATGAATATCAAGCCGAGTGCAAGTATTCGTCAGAATTACAATGATATTGCCGAGCTGTGCAGATCCACCGGAGAGCCGGTTTATCTGACCAAGAACGGCGAAGGTGATCTCGTTGTAATGGATATCAATTCATTTACAAAACGCGAAAAAATGCTAAAGCTGCGCGAGGAACTGCTTGCTGTTGAGGAAGACCGCTTACACGGTGCACCGGACTACTCGGTAGATGAAGTCGCTTCCATGATGGATCAGGCAATTCGGGAGACCTGCCATGCCGGAGCTTGAAAACAAATTCCAGGTTATCGTATCCAAGCGAGCAGCGCAGCAGTTGGTTGAGCATGCGGTATTCATGGCACGGTTAGAAGAACGATTGGCACGCCAATTGGCAGCTGACTTCTGGAAAGCGGCAGATTCTCTGCAAAGCTTTCCATATCGAAACCCAATCTTGCGTTCGAGTGTTTTCGTAACAGAAAAGTATCGCAAAATGGTGTTTGGTAAATGGTATCTACTCATTTATCAAATTAAAGGCGAACGAGTTTTTGTTGAATACGTGATTGATGGACGGCAGGATTATCAATGGCTGATTCAGTAAAATTCCAATACCACATCTGACGAGCGCAGGCAGAAATGTCTGCGCTCGTTCTATAGCGCTTACTCGTACTCGCATTATATGGATTTGATGCGTTTAAGCGCAAGAGAAGTCTGGGAGCATCTGCGGTAAAAGGTATTTGGCTTGATCCCGGTCTGCCGCATGGCTTCCACAGCGGTGATTTCCCCTGCACGCCAGCGAGCAACCACTCGCTCGAAATTGTCCGGCAGGGGCATTGGCTTGCGGCCGGTGTATTTACCTTGCTCCTTGGCGATAGCAATTCCCTCGCGCTGGCGCTGCAAGATATACTCGCGCTCAAGCTCCGCGACCGCCGCGAACACGGTCAGCATAAACTTGCCGGTAGGCGTAGTCGTGTCGATTGCCTCCTTGCGGCTGACAAATTCTACTTGTTTCTCGGTCAACCGTTCCACAAGGTCAAGCAGGTCGCGCGTGTTTCTCGCGAAACGGCTGATTGACTCAACAATCACGGTATCGCCGCGCCGGACGTAGTTCATCATGCGGGTAAGCTCCGGGCGGTCCGCGTTTTTGCCGCTCGCCTTGTCGATGAAAACCTCGTCAACACCGAGTTCGCGCAGCAGGACCTCTTGTCGGGCGGTGTTCTGTTCCTCGGTGCTGACGCGGATGTAGCCAATTTTCATGGTGTATCTCTCCTTTAAGTATGGTATAATGAAAATAATAAGGACGGTGACGCTGATGGATAAGACAATCGAACAGGTAAAACAGTTAGCGCACCGTTATGGAGTGCCGAAACTGGTATTATTCGGTTCGCGTGCCCGCGGCGATCATCACGTCCGCAGTGATTATGATTTCGCGGTCTGGGGATGTACGCCGCAACAGCGTGCGCAATTCAGCGATGCGGTCGAAAATGATCTGGACTCGCTGTATTCGGTTGATCTGGTGTTTGTCAGCGAACACACCGATGCAGCATTGCTTCAAAATATAGAGAAGGACGGGATTTGCTTGCTGAACCGTTACAATACGAATTTCGAAAATCTCACCAACGCTGTTGAACGCTTACGTGAAGGCGTGCAGGCGTATCAAGAGAATCCTGCCAAAATCATTCGCGATGGTGTAATCCAGCGCTTTGAGTTCACTTGCGAACTGGCGTGGAGAACCACACACGAGTTTTTGCTCGATCAAGGTTTTACTGAACTAAACAGCCCGAAAGCAACGATACGCAAGGCGTTCTCGTACGGTCTGATTGACGATGAACAGGCGTGGATTGCACTGCTGAATGCTCGCAACCAGACCTCGCACCTTTATGATGATGCAACCGCACAGGAAATTTACTCGCAGATTGAGAGCGAGTTTATGTCGCTGTTTGATAAACTTATTGAGCAGTTGAAACGTGGTTAATTGCAATAGGGTCACCGCACATTCTGACATATTGCAAAAGCCCGAAAATGACCCTATTGACATAGTTTTTCGTTGTTTCAGATGGGCATACTCTATTGACATGCTCAAAAAATACCGGCTCTTGATGAGTCGGCATTTTTGTGTTCAATCATCGTCAATGATGTCGGCGAGCAGGCCGATAACAGTCAGCACGCCGAGAATGATTTTGCCTGGGTTCAAACTTTCACCTCGTTTCAGTCATCTGAAAAGTTCTCGACGGCCTCGATGATGAGGTCAACCACTGCGCCGATAGCTTGGAAGATCGGGCCGAGTGCAATCATGCGCATCGCCTCCTTTCAATCAATATGCGTATAACAATTCGCCGGTCATCTCGTGAAAGAGTTCCGGGTCGTACAGCATTTCCTCGATTTCTTCCTCGGAGCAGCCGTAATCCAAGAGTGCCTGCACTTCATCAGCGGTTACGCCGAACGCCTTCGCCACGCTGAACAGATCGTCATAACTGGTCGGTGTGTCCTCGTAGTAACTGCGGTAATATGGAGAATAACGCCGCCACCAATGCTCATAGCTTGTCCTTGGTGCGAATGCCCCGGTAGTGATATGGCCGTTGCGGTTAATTTGCATGATTTCGCCCTCCTGCGGCTCGAGAATGTCGGAGGGCGCTTTTATTCTTAAT
>OIWM01001339.1_pt1 | contig 24737 bp, 16 predicted proteins | sample 1587451 | NCBI WGS metagenome assembly OIWM01 (sample SAMEA3888907, study PRJEB22519) | human gut metagenome | biome: human gut; feature: human-associated habitat; material: faeces | place: Denmark | collected 2011
ATAATCCACCGCATAGGGCATAACATCTGTCGTTGCACCAAATAAGCTTAGAAGCGGACGCAAAAACAGAAGTACTGCCACTGCCAGAATCACCCCTGTGATCACCAGTGTGGAAAGCGCCGTTCCGGCTATGGAGCTTGCCTTCTTCTCTCTTCCGGCGCCCATTTCCAGGTTATAGTTAGACGCACCTCCAATTCCCAGAAGCAGTGCCAACGCCGTTGCAATAGTTGTTACAGGAAATGCAACATTTGTAGCCGCATTTCCCAGCATCCCCACGCCCTGGCCAATAAAAATCTGGTCCACTATATTGTACAAAGCACTGACCAGCATGCTGATAATAGCTGGAATTGCAAATTTCCCAATCAAACCACCTACCGGAGCCGTTCCCAATGGATTTTGCTCCTGACTGATGTTTGTTTCTTCCAAAAAATCTCCTCCCTTGCGTTAAAATAATTCTGTTTATTTCATTTAAATTCTGCTATAAATCATAACAAATTCTGAAAAACGATTCAAGAATTTTATGCTCAAAAAGCCCAGCTGCATACACAACTGGGCTTTTTGTATGAATATGGTTATTATTTCGCTATCTGCAGGCGCACCGCCATATACTCTTTCCCCGGCAGCTTTACTCGGAACTTTCCTTTATGAACTCCACCATCGGTAATAGTCATTTCCCAGGTATCGATTATTTCCACCTGATACGCTGTAGTATCATCAAAGTAGAAGTCTCGGAAGCCCGGTCGCATAAAGGAATAATAGTAAATAAAATAATCTTTCCTTGCTGGGAAGCCGGCAGCACGGCAGGCAACCTCATCCCATTTGCAGGGCATAGGTTCCATACCAAGTCCCGGTGTTTCTTCCATGATTTTTGCAAGAAATCTGATACGATCCGGTGAGGTTCCATGAAGAACGCCGCCATGAGACCACCAGAGAATACGATCCGGACTGAGATAAGTTTCACCGTGTCCCGGATATCCTCCGCGGCAGAATGCCTCCCAGAATCTTCTTGTCATTTCCTCACCGCTGATATTTCCCCAACCAAACTGAATGTTACCCTCATAGCAGATTTCGTCCAGAATTACAGGCTTATGATATTTCTCGCGCCACTCATTTACCAGCTCGGAGGAACGGTATGTCTCAGTTCTCTGGATACTGCAATGGGTAATCCAGGGCAAGTTATAATCATAATACGCTTTGCAGTTATGAATGGATCTGAGATGATGATAAGGATCCTTCTCACAGATAATGCTGGCATATCTTTCCCAGTCAGAAAGAGTCTTCTCATGCATCAGATCATATTCATTAGCCAGGGACCACCATACATTTCGGTATGCGGAAAAACGTGCCAGCACATACTTCCAGTAGCGGTCATCATCCTCTGCTTTCATCATGGAGAATCCCCATCTGTCATACGGATGCATAACAATCAGATCTGCCTCGATTCCCAGATTCATAAGTGCCTGAATACACTTTTCAATATGCTGGAAATGGGCTGGATTGAATCTGGTAAAGTCCCAGTCATTGCCCGGAGCACAGCCATTATATTCCGCGAAATTATTCTCATTTAACACAGAGCTGTCGCAGGGTGTTCCCTCATAAGGATAGGTAATCGGCTCATGAAGATTGTAGTCATAGTGCTTGGGGAAAATACAGAAACGAATTTTATTAAACGCATTTTCTTCCAGGGTTTTCAGTGTCTGTTTCTGCAATTCTTCGTTCTGCAGATTCCATACATAACAGGTAGTTCCAATGCAGTGATAGGGTGTTCCATCCTCATAGGAAAGATAATAGGTACCCGCAACACGAACCGGACCATGGTTGTCTGCTGAAGGAGAAGTTACAGTAAAACTACCAGTCATCATATTTCTGACAGCACATTTTTCTACTTCCTTCCCACCATAAGCAATTCCAAGCTTATGTTCAGGCGCTTCTTCATCCGGCACTTCTTCCCCCGCGTTAATATCAAAGGAAGCCTCAATTTCAAAGGTATACTCATCTGTAAAAGACGGCATAAATCTTACTTTATAAGCACCATCTCCATCATAAAAACCATCTACCGTTTTCTTCTCATTTTTACAACAAAAAGTACCTTTAATCCACTGGTCACAAAATGGATTCCCCTCCTTGGGACCGCTTACGGTCACTTCAAAGACGCCCCATTTTTCTATTGTTTTTGCATAATTTAATTTCATTTTTTTGTCTCCTTCTCCATTTTAGATCTCTTATATTTTATATATCTCTCTTTCAAAACTCCAAATACGCGCTGCGGATTTGTCTCGATATCACTGCCACATCTGACATTTTATGAGGATGCAGACTTTGATTTACTGCCCGTATAAATAAAAATCCCCCATGCTTTCTACAATCATAATACGTCAGAAAACATGGGGTTTGCAACGTTACTTTATTAAGAAAATGTATGAATTTTTAATCTGTCCAGAGCGTGTTTGAAAAAGTGGCTGAATGCCTTTTCTATTGTTCTTTACGCGTTTTGACAATCTCAAAATAATCAAAATCCGCATACCGTCTCCCCCCTGTCATATCGTGACAGTACATTCCGAAGTGAGCGCCGGTGAATCCATCGCTTTGCTCATCGGTGAGGATGTTGGTGGGGACTTCAGCCAGTTCCTGATAGTCTTTTCCATCCAGGGAGTAGAAGAATTTTGCGTAAAGTCCTTCCTGGGTGGTGGTCACGCGCAGGTATACAGGGCCTTCCTCCGGGATGGAGATTGCCGGAATCACATCTTCTACATCAAAGTGATCGCTCTTTATCAGGCGCAGCCTTGCAGGCTTTTTCAAATCAAGTGTCTGGGAGCCAAACTCTTCCTCTCTGGTCTTTACCAGAAGGTAGAAATTGCCAGTGTCATACATATAGGCAAGTCCTGCCATCTGCTCTCTGCAGGTTGGGGCAAACTCTACACAGGTTTCCACCTGAACATAGCGGTCCTGCTGCCGCCGCGCCACCAGACTTACGTTATAGCAGGAATTCAGGGATTCCTGACCGTAGAGGCGGAGATAGCCAGGACGTTCTGTCAGGCTGGTGTAGCTGTCATAGGGCTGGCGCAGGGAAGTATAGCGCACATCTAAAAGCGCAGAGGTCTTCTTCACTGACATACATAACTTTTTATCACCTTCTTCGTCCACAGCATTCTTCTCATTCAGATACTCTTTTGTTTTCGAAAGAATTTCAGCAATGTCCGCATTCTTTGCAGTTTCATTATTTCCAGCACTGTCTGCAATTTCTAAATCAAAGTCTTCTTTTCCATAATCTTTCCCCTCTTCCTCCGGGAAAAGATACTCCTGAATTCCAGTTGGCTCTTCTGTCTCCCACTGTCCAAATCGTCCACCGCAGGCCAGCCTTAACCAGCCCTCTTCGTTCCATACAATCTTCTGAATTGCGGTTTCACGGCCAAGCACGCACTGTCTGCTGCCCTTCGGCGGTCTTGCACAAAGATGTACCATGTACCACTCCCCGTTTTGAGTGCATACAAGATCTGCATGTCCGCATTTCTGCAGTTTCTCTGGATTATCCACATCAGAGGTAAGTACCGGATTGCCTGGATCTTCCTCGTATGGTCCCCAGATGGAACGGGATCTCGCCATAGTTACCATATGCTCATATCCGGTTCCGCCTTCTGCCATCAGCAGATAATAATATTCTCCAATATGGTAAATATGTGGACCTTCTGTATAGCCGCGTCCGGTTCCCGGGAAAACATTTTTCGCCTCTCCCACCAGACATTCCTTCTCAGGATCATACTCCTGCACCAGAATTCCCTTGAAATTATTAAGCATATTCACAATATACATTTTGCCATCTGTATCATGAAATACAGATGGGTCAAAACCTGAGCTGTTCAGATAAACCGGCTCAGACCAGCCGCCACGGATGTCCTTTGATTTTACAAGATAATTATGGGTATTAAAAAGTCCTCCGGTACGAGTTTTCACGTCCGTATAAATCAGCCAGAAGTATTCCCCGTCCCAGGAAATATCCGGTGCCCATACGCCACAGGAATCATCCTCACCAACCATATTAAGCTGGCTCATTCTGTTCAGCGGCGATGGCAGTTGTTCATAATGCTTCAGATCTTTAGAATGATAGATTTTCACACCAGGCCACCATTCAAAGCTTGAATTTGCAATATAATAATCTTCTCCAACACGTATAATACTTGGATCCGGGCAAAATCCCGGAAGAATCGGGTTCTGAATCATGTTTTTGCTCCTTTATCTGTTTCATTTTACAAAATAAACTTAAAACACATTCTAAGTATAAGCTATTTAAATTTTTTTGTACACACTTTGTTTCAGAAAGATGTTTTTTACCGGTCAAACCAAAAAAAGGACTGCAAAATTCCACGTATTCTGCAATCCTTTTCCTGTATTTACTTACCTCACAGCAGAAAAATCTTATTATAACGATTGCTTTTCTGCCTGTTTTTCCAGCAATTCTGGCAGACACATTGGTTTCTTTCCTTCCAGCTCATCTGCCATATTCAATGCCAGTATATTCCAGTTAATAAAGCCACCATTCATAACCGGTTCTCCATTAAATGGATTGTAATACTCATGAAGACATCCTGTTTTCTCCAGGTCCTCTCCCAGAAGGCGCATGGTGCGCTTATACATAATTTCCGCCTCCATGCGGTATCCGTAGTTCAAAAGTCCGCGGAATACCACATAGTTTGCAACCAGCCAGATCGGGCCAAGCCAGTTGGACGGATTATTGGTAACAGACAGGTCAAACATTTTTTCATCCTTTGAAAGCGTGGTCAGACCAAAGTCAGAACCAAAGGTATCGGGATCAAAAATATGTTTCACCATGTCTGCCGCCTGCTCTTTTGTAGCAATTCCTGCATACATGGGAATAAAGCCAGACCATACCCGTACTTTGATGGGCAATGTCTTCCAGAAGACTCCCAGTCCCTGGTGGAACCAGTCGTATTTCCTTGTCTTAATATCCACATCAACTGAATAGAAGAAATGATCACGTTTGTCCCAGCATTCCTGCTGAATAGCACCGATCAGTGCCTCGCGCTTATCCAGAAGCCTCTTTGCCGCTTCCTCCTTGCCAAACTGTCTGTATAATCTGGCACCAGCTTCCAGTTCTACACACATAAAGCTGTTCAGATAAATATTGGCAGTGGAAAATGGCGGACGGCCAAAAGTAGCCGGATCATTGTCCATGCCGATCATAATATCATCCTGCCATACATACAGTCCGCTGTTTTCATGAAAATAATAGTGATCATAACATTCAAAATACTTCGCCACGCCTGAAAGAAATTCTTCCGTCCAGGCATAATCACCAGTATAATCACTGATCAGGCACATCTGACTGCAAAGAAAGGGCTTATGCATATTCATAATCTTGCCTTCCTTATGCCTCATATTCAGATAAGGCTCCGGCCAGTCTGCCACCTCGATCATCATGGGAATATATCCATCTTCCAACTGATGGTCGAAGAAATTGCGGATATTTCCCTGTGCATGCTCTATAATTCTTGGCTTCACAGACGGATCCTGGTAGGAATCCGCCAGATTCAGAAAGCCATATACGGACCAGTAGGTATCCCAGTCCCATACATTTCCATCGTAAACAGAGCCCGGATCAATAAACGGGTAACGGATAAAGCTTCGCGGATTCTTAAGCACATCCTCCGTATGAGACATTACAAATTCTTTTAATTCCTGTCTATACTGCTCTGTCCTTTTATCTTCCATAAAATCAACCCTTTACAGCTCCGGCTGTCATACCTTCCATCAGTTTCTTATTCAGTGCCATGTACAGAATCAGAAGTGGGAATACACTCATGGATACAGAAGCGAAAATTGCGCCCCAGTTCTTGGATCCAAACTCATCAGAGAAGTACAGAAGTCCTGTCTGAACAGTCTTCAGTGCAGAATCACTGATGAATGTCATGGAAAACAGAAGGTCGTTCCATTTGAAGAAGAACTGAAGAACCAGTACGGTTACAATAGAGTTCTTCATAAGTGGTGTTACAATATGCCACATCAGTCTGTAAATACCACAGCCATCAATAACGGCTGCCTCCATAATATCATCCGGGAAGGAACGAAGATATCCCTGAACCAGATAAATGGACAGTGACAAACCGAATGCTATGTACGTAATGATCAGACATGTTCTGGTATTTAACAGGTTTGATCTGCTGTAAATCTGGAACAGCGGGATCAAAGCAATTGCTACCGGAATCATGATACCGAAACGGAAATACTGTGCAACTGCATTTCTGAATTTCCATTTCATCTTTGTTACAGCAAATCCTACAGTTACTGAGAAAAATACAATAAATACAAGTGCTACTAATGTAGTGATCAAACTGTTCTTAAAGAAGGTGGACATATGTCCTCTCGTCCATGCATCAGAATAGTTCTGGAAATAAAAGCCATCATTTAACGCATAAGCTGGCTTCTCACTCCACTCAGCCTGTTTCTTGAAGGATGCAGTAAGCATCCAGAATAACGGATAGATCTCAATTACGCAAAGAAGGAAAATTACAATTCCTCGAAAAGCTGCTTTTACTTTTTTCATAATATTTCCTCCTTTCAGTCTTTCACATCAAATTTGTTGATAACAAGAGATCCAACTACACAGATCAGGAAGATCACGATTGCGATAACGCTGGCGTAACCAACCTTGTTGTAGGTAAATGCAACGTCATACATATACATGGACAGTGATTTTGTTGCACTTCCAGGTCCGCCCTTTGTAAGAGCCATAGCAGACTCGAACATTTTTACAGTTCCGGAGAAGCTGAATACGAGGCTGGTAATTACCATCGGACGAAGAAGCGGAAGAAGAATGTTTTTAAATAACTGCCATCCACCGCAGCCGTCGATTCTGGCTGCTTCCAGGATATCATCAGAGATATCAAGGAGTGCTCCATAGAAAATTACGGAATAGAATCCCATGGCTACCCAGATATCCATTACGCACAATGCCCAGAGAGCTGTGCTGGACTGGCCGATCCATGGCTGAACAAGGTTCGTAAAACCAAGAGAGTCAAGCAATGAGTTTAACAGACCATAATTTGGCTGAATCTCATATATCTTTGCAAACAGCTGACCTACTGCAACAGTAGGAAGTACTACCGGGAAGAAAACCAGAGTTCTTACGATGGTTTTGCATCTTCTCAGCCAGAATTTAAACATCAGGGAAAGTAAAAGTCCCATTCCAACCTGGCCAACGGTTACTACCAATACATATTTACAGTTTACTGTCAATGCATTTAAGAAGTTCTTGTCTCTGAAAAGTCTTGCATAATTGTCAAATCCGGCAAATTCCCACTGAAGTCCCGGGCTGCCGCTGAAGAATGAATAATACAACGACCAGATAACCGGTACCATTACAATAATGGTGTAAATAATCAGTGCCGGAACTACGAAAAGGGATATCGCTTTCTTATTACCTAATACCTTGTTCATAAAATTCCTTCCTTTCTGTGTCAAAAACCATTAAAATTTCGAATTTTTTCAACAAAAACGGGAGTGTCTGCTGGCAAACACTCCCATTTGAAGTTCAAAGCTTATATTGCCAAAGCTGTTACTTACTGCATGTCATATACATCCTGGATGGACTGCATATATTCTTCGCCAGTCATTTCGCCGTTTAACAGAGGCTGTACATTTTCCTGAGCTGTCTTGGAGATTTCGCTAGGCATTTTTGCTTCCCACCATGCAAATCCTTCTGTGGATTTGTCAATCTCGTCAAGAACAAGCTTGGTGTAGTTATCCATATCATCTGCTGCAACATCATATGTGTAACCTTTAACAGTTCCCTGATCTTCCATAGCTACGTTTCCGATGTTCTCCATGAAGTATTTCAGGAACCAGCCAGTAGCCTCATCATATTTGTCATTGTCAAGTGCAAGAATGTTACCACAGTTCATAGAGTAAGAAGTAGCGGAGCTGATGGACTCATCTGCAACCGGAATGTTGAAGAATCCGATTCCGTCCTCGCCTGCCGGGTTCTGGGAATCATCTGTCAGGTTCTGTGTAAACCAGGAACCATTGTAGAAGATAGCTGCTTTTCCACTCATCAGCATGGAACCAGCTGTATTCATATCAACGGTTGTGATACCTTCTCCGAAATATCCTTTCTCTGCCCACTCTGCAATCTTATCAGCTGCTGCAACAAGTTTCTCATCTGTATAAGGAACTTCGCCGTCAGCTGCTTTTGTCATAATGTCGTTTCCTGCGGTTCTTACTGCGTATGCATTGATCAGACGGGTTGCACCCCATTTGTCAGATCCGCCGGTTGTAAGAGGCTGGATACCTGCATCGGAAAGTTTCTGAAGAACCTCTTCAAACTCATCCCATGTAGTAGGAACTTCGCATCCTGCCTGCTCGAACAGGGCTTTGTTGTACCAGAAGCCTTCTACATTCAGTCCAAGAGGAAGATCATAAAGATCATCTGTTCCGGATAATCCTTTCAGAAGCTCAACAGCACCGCTGTTTAAATAATCTGCTGTTCCGATCTCGTCAACAGCTTCTGTAATATTTTTAACCTTTCCGGAATCGATGAGAACGCTGAGCGGAGCACCTGCTTCGTAAGCGAACAGATCCGGAAGATCATTGGATGCTGCAAGTGTAGCAATTTTCTGCTGAAGGTTGTCAGAAGCAACCATCTCATATTCCCATGTGAAATTCGGGTTTACATTTTTCTGATAGTCTTCGCAGATTTTGTTTAACAGCATACCATTGTCATTATCTTCTGCCCAGATGGTAAGGATTTTGATGTTTTTCTCAAGCTGCGGATCCTCTCCTGAGTAATCTGCTGCAAATGTAGGAACTGCAAACATGGTGCTTGCTGTTAATGCTGCCATTAAAATAGCTACTGCTCTCTTTTTCATTATAAATTCCTCCAGAATTTTCAAAATTATTGAACTTTGTTATAATTTACTCTTGATAGCCATTTACTTTTCGGTCACGTTTAATTTGTTTCTTTGTATCCCCGGGAAATATCTTATGGTTATATAATACCATTGTTCTGTTTTTTTACCAGTGCCTAATTTTTTTGGTAATGTACAGTTTTTTTAGACTGTTTTTTATAAAAAGTTCCACTTGTCCAGGCGTTCAATTGTGCTAAATATATAAAATGCACATATTCAGCAATTTGAATATGTGCATTTTTTGCAAATCCTGTTTTTATCATTCTGCTTTCCACACGTTTCCCTTATACTCATTGGGAGTCATGCCCTCGTGTTTTTTAAAAATATCACAGAAATATCTGTAATTATTATATCCCACCATTTCACTGACTTCATTAACCTTATATCCATCCTGCAACAGCTTCTTCGCCTTTTTTATGCGAAGGTCCGTCAGATATTTCACATAAGATGTGCCAACCTCTGTTTTAAAAAGAACACTTAAGTAAGCCGTGCTCATTCCAGCCCTGTCTGCAAGCTCACTAAGTCCGATATCCTGATCATAATGCTCGTCCAGATAAGTAAGAAGCTCCAGGATAACTCTGTGTTTGCTTCCGGTCTGGTCTGCGGTCAGATGCTTGCTGATATCAGACAGAACGCTTTTTCCATAGGCCTGTACTGCTTCTATGCTCTGACATTTTTCCATCTCCTGAAAAGAGACAAGGGACCCTCGTTCCACCTGCTTCTGACTTTCGATCAGTACATCGCTGAGCACACAGAGATGCTTGTAAAATTCCCTGCGAAAATCCTGCAACTCCGGGTAAAGTTCCTGCAGGCATCTGATTGCCTGCCGGCATTCTTCCCGAAATGCTGCAGCATCACAGTCTGTAATACATTTTACACTGCTCTCAAAAGTTCTTTCCAATTCCTGAAATTTCTCGCGATTAGCCTGTGCCTTACGATTATCCTCATGACGAGTCTTCGCCCATTCATCTTCAATTCTGGTAAGGGCATTTTTCAGTTTATCTGCTGTAACCGGCTTATCAATATAGTCTTTTACTCCAAGAGTAAGCGCCCTCTGCGCATACACAAATTCAGAATAGCCACTGATCACAATAAAATATGTATCCGGACATTCTTCCTTCGCCGCCTCGATCACAGACAGACCATCCAGCCCCGGAATTCGGATATCCGTAATTACTACATCCGGTTTCTCACTTCGGATCACTTCCAGTCCCTGGATTCCGTCATAAGCAGCCCCTACTACCTCATAATCCAGCTTCAGGCGGGAAATTAAAGCCTTAATTCCCTGCACAACTATATATTCATCATCAATTACCACTAAGCGATACATGAAAATCCTCCTTGTATCTGCATTTCCCTATTCCTTATCTTACTGGGACCACAATCGTTACCTTCGTTCCATTGCCCGGGCTGCTCTCAAATGTTACACCGTATTTTTCCCCGTAATTCAACTTTATACGCTCTATTACATTGCGCACTCCATAACCATTCTCCAGTCTGGACATATCGTCAATTCCCACACCATCATCTTCAATAGTGAAAATCATATTATTCTGCTCCTGCCAGCCGCGAAGGGAAATCTTTCCTTTTCCAATCTTCGGCTCCAGACCGTGATACATGGCATTTTCAATAAATGGCTGAAAAATAAAGGTAATCGTTTCACGCTGAAGAATTTCCCTTCTGATATCCACGAACAGTTCAAAACGATTATTGTAGCGCATATTCTGAAGCTTCATATAGCCCTGCATCCATTTCACAGAATCCGCAACTTTAATATATTTGCTTCCATTATTCAGCGCCAGCTTAAAGTTATCAGAAAGTGCTTCTACCATTTCTGCCATCTGGTCATCCCCATGCATGATTGCAACAAAGTACAGAGAATCCAGTGTATTATAAAGAAAATGGGGATTGATCTGGGACTGAAGCAAAAGTAGCTCTGCTTCCCGTTCATTCAGCTTCACCGCCATAAGATGCTCGGAAAGCTCCAGGTTCGTATTGACCATTTCCTTGAATTTCCGTCCAATCCGGCCAACTTCACTGTAGTCAAACTCTTCTGTAATGTGGCGCTCTCCTTCCCCAACCTGTGCAATGGTATTTTCCAGCTGCTTCAGAGGATGGCTGATGGTTCTGGAAATGATTCGTGCCATGAGAAAACCCACTACAAGAACACAGCCGGCTACCAGAAACGAGGTCAGACGGATATTTTTGCTCTCTTCACTGATCTCATTTTTCTCCACTACGTTTACAATATGCCAGCCTGTAGTAGAATTGGTGACAGAAGAAAACAGATACAGATGGTTCTCTCCCGGATTAGAATAGGATTGCATAATTGCATTCTCCCTTTCCTCATTTCCCACAAAATAAACCAGCTGATCATCCTCATCTACAACCATAAAGTTACTGGAATCAAAGCTTTCATTGCCCATAACAAAGGATTTTCCCAACAACTTCTGGCTCAGTCCCACCACCATATAGCCCATTCCCTGTCCATCAGAGGGATTGATCATATATTTCGCATAAGAAAATCCTTTCTTTGTTCCTGCTTTTAAAATACTGTCACGGAAAAAAATTTCCTTTCCCTGCGCAGCCTTTGCCTGTTTCACCCAGCTTTCTTCCAGAATATCCTTATCACTATAATAATTATAGAAATCATAAGTACCCTGGTTCACATTGTTCAGCTGATACACATGGCCATAAAGATCCGTAAATACTATATAATTCACCCACACCTGCTGACTTGCCATTTCATTTGCAATCACACGAAGCTTCACACGGTCTGTGGACGTAAACTTGCTTCCTCCGTATTCATTGCCTTTTTTCAGAATCTGCTGAAGAGCTTCATCATTCAGAAAATTTCGGCCTACGTCTACAATGTTCTTCAGATTCATATCCATAACGCGGCTGGAATTCTTCAGCGTAGACTGATAAGATGCCCTGTAATTCTGTTCAATCGCATCAATAGAGGTTTTGTATACAATATTCATCAAAACGCCCACACCCAAAAGGGTGATAAGAAACATGGATAAAAAAATCTGATTCTGAATACTCAGCTGTCTCCACGCTTTCTGTATTCCCGAAGGTTTCTTTTTCTTTTCCATATTCTCATCACCCTTTCGCATTCTGCGTTATGATTACTGTTCAAATGCGATATGGTATGTACCGCTTCCCGCTTCGGCAGCCATATAGTCTGCTTCCCTGGTAAATGTCAGTCCATCGCTTTCCAGAACAGCTTTTGCCTGGTCCAGACGGATCTCTGCTGTTGTATTCACCGGAATCTGAACAGTTAAAGTAATCTGTTTCCCCTGGACTTCCCATTTTACACCAACATCACCATAAATGCTATGATATTTTCCGGCAGTGTACTTCAGATTTCCACCAATGCGCGGATAGAGTATCGCATGTTTAAAGCCCGGATGTTCCGGATCCGCTTCAATTCCGGCCATTGCACGGTACATCCACTCACCAATAGCCCCATAAGCATAATGGTTAAAGGAGTTCATATCTGCACTCCACATGCTTCCGTCATCCTTCATTCCATCCCAGTGCTCCCAGATCGTGGTGGCACCTTTTTTCACCTGATACAGCCAGGATGGGAAGTCTTCCTTCAGAAGCAGGTCATAGGCTTCCTTCAGAGCGTGGTTCTGACTTAGTGCATGGCAGAAATACGGAGTTCCCACAAATCCGGTAACCAGATGTCCGTTTTCTTTGTCCAGAAGGCGTTTCAGACCTTCTACCGTTTTTGTGATATATTTCTCAGGAGTCAGCTGGAAATACAGTGCCACAATATGTGCGGTCTGTGTCTGTGCTGTCATATTTCCTTCTGCATCGAAGAAGGTCTCCTGGAATTTCTTTACGATCTTATGATAAAGCTTCTCATACTCTGCTGCCACATCCTCTTTTCCAAGGGCTTTCGCCATCTGGACAAAAAGTCCGGTAGAGTATGCATAATAGGCAGTACAGGTCAGATCATTTGGTGTTGCACCGAAATAGCTGCCCTCCTCTGCATCAAGAGCAACCCAGTCACCAAACTGCAGCTTGTAGTTCCAGATATAATCAACAGCATGGGCACGCATGAAGTCAATCCATCCCTTCATGCTGTTGTACTGTTTTTTCAGAATATCTTTATCACCATACATCAGATACATGGTCCATGGATTGATGATGGCTGCATCAGCCCAGGCTGCTGCAGAGTGAGGTCCCTGGCGGAGAAGCCAGTTTCCATCTGTACGGCCTTCCTCAATGTTCGGAACAACATGCGGTACACCGCCCTCTGGTGTCTGATCAACCTCCAGATCATGGAGCCATTTCTTATAGAAAGTATAGGTATTCATCAGATAAGTGGCTGTACGGCAGAAGATCTGCGCATCGCCAGTCCATCCCAGACGCTCATCGCGCTGCGGGCAGTCTGTAGGTACATCAAGGAAATTACTCTTCAGTCCCCACAGGAAATTGTGATGCAGCTGGTTCAGCAGCGGATTCGAACACTCCAGACTTCCGTTTGAAGCCATGTTGGAGTGAAGAGTACAAGCTGTGAAATTCTCAGCTTTCGGCTCGCCTGGATAGGAAACAATCAACGCATACTGAAATCCCATGTAAGTAAAAGTCGGATGCCAGGTAACTGTCTCTTCTCTTGCAAAAGTATATTTCATCGTTGCCTTGGCTGCACGAAGATTGTCCAGATATACATTTCCATCTTTATCCAGAACCTCGAAGCAGTGAAGCTCGATCACATCGCCCGGTTTTCCTGCTGCAGTTACTTCAATTCGTCCTGCCATATTCTGGGCAAAATCAATAACCGTATCTCCTGCCGGTGTTTTGAAAATACGTTTTGCAGGAATACGATCCATTACACGAACCTTTGCAGCGTACTGCGCACGCATAACCTGTGTATCAAAGAATACAAGCTGAACCGGCTTCCAGTCGCCTTTTGTGGTTTCTGCCTTTGACCAGTCCGGAATCTCAAGGGCTGCATCATAAGTCTCACCATCATAGATTTCTGCAAATATCACCGGTGAATCGCAGCCTTTCCAGGATGGATCCGTATAAACAGATTCTGTTGTTCCATCGGTGTAGCGAATCAGAAGTTCCATAGTAAAAGCCGTCTGATCACCATAGTTGTTGCGGGCCTTTGTCAGTCCCATAACTCCTTTATACCAGCCTGGAGCCAGCATTGCTCCGGCACCGTTAATGCCCTTCTGCAGATATTCCGTTACATCATAGGTCTGATAGAGAAGATGTCTTCTATAGGATGTCCAGCCCGGTGTCATCTCGTCCTCACCAACTTTTTTGCCATTCAGGTAAAACTGATACAGGCCAAGGGCTGTGGTAAAGGCATAGGCTTCTTTTATATCTTTTTTGATTTCAAAGGTTCCTCTTACATAGGTTCCTTTGGAAACGTTCTTATAGGAATCGTCAGTTTCGGCGGATACAAAAGGAGCTTTCCATGCTGGTGCGCCTTCCTCCCACTCACCATTTTTTCCTGCAAGGGCAGTTACAAAGGATGCGGTTTCGCTCCAGTCCGTTTCTTCCTGACCATCACTGGCTTTTGCACGGACAAAATAGCGCTTGCCGCTCTCCAGTGAAGCACCTTCTGCATAAACATGTGCAGATTCCTCAGACTCTGTTTTTCCGCTGTTATAGATCAGATCTGTAAAATCAGCGTCTTTTGCAATCTGAAGTTCGTAGGATTTCTGTTTTACATTTTTCTTATTGCTTACAAGTTCCCAGGCAAACTGGGGCATATGGGAAACACCAACCGGGGCTGTTTCATAATCCATATATATTTTCTTGATTGCCAACATTTGTTTTAACCCATCCTTTCTGACATATATTTCTTTGGTATATCGTAACTGTTCAGTACCTTCATGGTCACACACTTCGCAGAATAACATCTACTGAATAATTACAATCCAACACTTTATATTTTTAAATCGTATTTTAGCGTTTTCTCAGATTCAACATCTGTCTTGCCTCATCCGGAGTCGCTGGCTCCAGACCCATAGCGCGGATCAGATTTACCAGTTTCTCAACCACCTGCCAGTTGTACTCGGCCTCTACACCTTCTGCCAGATAGTTGCTGTCTTCAAAACCAACACGTACTACCGTTGCTCCCATAGCAATTGCAGCAGCCAGAAATGTCCAGTTATCACGGCCAAAATGGGTAACACCCCAAAGTGCATCAGATGGAACAAAGGAACGGAAAGCTGCCAGCATTTCTGGTGTAGGCTGCATACCTCCTTTGTGTCCGAATACCAGATTAAACAACATTGGAACAGCAAATGGCTGCTCAGATTTCACTACTGCCATGTTATGTAACATTCCAATATCAAAAACTTCTGTTTCCGGAAGGATTCCTCTTTTATAAACTGCATCTGCGCAATAACGGATATCATCAAAGGAATTGATATATACTGCCTCACCAAGATTTGTGCTTCCGCCGTTAAGAGACGCACTCTCTACCTTCGGGTAGTCAAGAGGATTGCAGCGATCCTGGATATTCATATCCGAAACACCGCCTGTAGACGCCTGAACTACCACATCTGTCCGTTTCAGAATCTCGTCAAAGCACTCAGACATATAAGAAATGTCAGGTGTAAGGCTTCCGTCTGGTTTACGACAGTGAAGGTGACACATAGCAGCACCAAGTTTTACGCTTTTCTCTACATCCTCTGCAAGTTTTACTGCATCCACACTGGTTCCTGCCTGTACAGGTGCCAGAGATATAATTACTTTTTTCATTATGTAAACCTCCAATCAGATCAATTCCTCTACAATTTCCTTCAACGTACTTACTTCACCCACATTTCCCGGAAAAATAATGTATGGCATTCCAGGGAATTTGCTTTCTTCTCCTGTCATCCATACCGGGATCCCTTTCTTCACCTGTCCCATAACACGGGCTTTCTTTACGCGAAGAGCTTTGGTTCCTACGTCAGATGAAGTGATTCCGCCTTTTGCAATGATAAATTTCGGCTTCACAGAAAGTTTTCCGATAATACTGGTCACTGCGTTGGAAATCTTTACAGAAATCTGCAGTTTCTCTTCCGGAGTCATATTCTCCGGTGCAAGAAGCTGTCTGCTTGTATAAATTACAACGGTTCTTCCAGACAGGATTTTCTCTTCTGCTGCCTTCACCGTTTTCTCTACTTCTTTCTCCAGACCATTTTCTTCGAATACAGTGTTTACCTGAAATTCCATAAAATCAACCTGTCCGTCCAATTCCTTCAGACAGTTCAGCTGGTCTGTAGTCTTCTTCACATGGGAACCGATCAGAACGATTCCTCCATTCCTTGTATCTCCTTCCAGCTGCTCTCTTCCAAGAAGGGGCTGATCCGAAATCCTTCCCATTACCTTGGTAAAAGCTGCTGCTGTTCTTGCCATGTAATGTTTTCCCTCTTTCATGGCAAGCACCAATGCTGCACAGAAAACCTTCAGATCAGCGTAAGATACTGCATTCACAATAATCTTCGCCATGTCTTTTGCAGTCATAAGCTTCACCTTGACCCCCTGCACATCCAGAGCATTCAGTTCGTCCAGAGAAATGGTGATACAGTCCTCTTTATGGTATTTTCCTTCTGTTTTTTCCTCTACGTATTCTGTAAGGTCGGAGGATTTGTAGCCGAAGGTCTTGTCCTTTGCAAACTCTGTCATTCCGGCAGGAACCAGATTGTCCTGTTCTTTTACGTAATGGATATTATCCATTGTATAGCGCCCGCCTTCTGGGAAAAACGGACAGATGATCTCACCATCAACACCAGCGCCCTTGTTCTTTGTCAGGCCATCTGCCAGAAGCTGTGTTTCCAGCGGATAGTGACCTCTCAGTGTGGAATCTCCACGGGAAATGATCATGAAATCCTGTCCCAGCTCCCTTGCCACCTTTGCCACACGTGCGGCAATATCCTGGTGTACCTTTGTGGTCTCTTCCACGGAAAAGCTGCGGGAATTGGTGAGGATAAAAAACATGGATTCTTTTTCCTCAAAGCCCTTGCGGATAGATTCTTCTTCCCAGTCAGTATAAACAGACACATCATGAACGGTCTGCACACCAGTAGGGTCATCATCCAGCACTACTAATTTTTTATGAAAACCTTCCATTGCCTGGGAAAGAAGCGCTTCTGCTTTGTCGGCATCTGTTTTGCTTCTCTCCTCAACGGTATGGAAAGGAATTACTTTACATTCCATAATTTCTATAACTCTCCATTCTGTTCGTTCAAAATATAAGCGGCAGGATTTTTTACATTCATATCTCAGTTTTTGATAACTCAATTTATTATACGGTATATGCGACAGGGAACCAGATCCTCATTTCTCCATAGTCACGGTTATCCCATGCGTAATATGGGATCAGGCGTACATACTTTTTGCTCATACCGTGGTATTTCAGCGGCTGATAAAGTGCATTTCTGTCAAATTCAGAACGGTCAATGGTATATTCCTCAGTTTCAAGAGCAGTCATTTTTCTTCCCTGAATTTCAAATTCCACAGGAGTAAACTCTGCATTCAGATCCAGATAAATATCATCCAGAGTCGATGCATGGGTATCTGCACTCTCGCAGCAATATACCAGAGGTCCACGTTCAATTGCAGCCTGTCCAACTGTTTCTTCTACCATATTGTTTGCAACGGTATAGCGAATCTTCATATCCAGATTCAGCTGTACATCCATGTTTTGCAGATCTTCCACAAGAATATCCAAATAGGTTCCTGCATCAGCTGCTGTCAGCTCACGGTCTGCACCAGTACCCTTAATGAAACCGCCTGCAGCCCATCCCGGAACGCGCAGTCTTAAATGAACAGGAGCATTTACTTTCACATCTTTTGCAGTGAAGCGGATTGCTCCATCGAACGGATAATCTGTGGACTGCACCAGTGTGAATTCTCCTCCATTTTCCAGCTTCACCTGAGCTTCACTTGCGCCGTACATACCAGTCCATACACTGTTATCAGAGGTAAGATATGCATACTCACTGGACTGTGCAATGGTTCTTGCCAGGTTTGGAGGACAGCAGTAGCTGAGAATATATTCGCTTCTGGTAAGAGGCCAGATCAGCTTATAATCAAGCTTTTTAGCACGTCTTAACATGTTTTCATAGAAGAATCTCTTACCATCCAGACTCAGTGCAGCCAGGTTGGTATTTAACATCATTCGTTCCAGAATATCAAAGTACTCTGCCTTTGGCTCCAGCTGGAACATGCGGTACGCCCAGAAAACGCCGCCCAGAGATGCACAGGTCTCATTGTAGGCAGTAATATTTGGAAGCTGGTATTCATAGCCATATGCCTGATGAACAAGCTGATGGTCAAAAAAGTATCCATACGGAGAAGCGCCATTATACAAGGCTCCACATCCGCCTGTTATATAAAGCTTTTTATCCACAAGACTTCTCCATACCTTGTGGAGAACCTTAATATAATCCGGATCTTCCTCTTCCAGACAAAGATCCGCCACACCTGCATAGAGATAATTGGCACGAACTGCATGTCCAAGAATTTTCTCATGCTGCTTCAGCGGAATCTTATCCTGGTTATCATCCATACCATTTTTTACACTGTCGCGAAGAGCGATTGCCTGCCTCGCCAGCTTCAGATATCGTTTATCACCAGTAGTACGGTACATTTCCACAAGTCCCATATAATGGGAAGGGCAAACTGCAGTCTGAACCTCTCCTGTGCGTTCTGCCTCTTCATACAGATGCTCCAGATAATCTGCTGTTCTGGCTGCAATTGCAAGAAAGCTGTCCTTGCCTGTAATTCTTTTATGTACACAGGCCGCTGTAAACATATGTCCGAAGTTGTATACCTCGAAATCGTTAATATCTCCCATTCTGGAAACGCCGTTCCCGCTTCTTTCTCCAATGATCTGCTTGGTGGAAAGATAGCCGTCCGGCTGCTGTGCTCTTCCGATGAGATCAATATATTTTTCAATCTCATCCTTCAGAAGCTGGTTATCTGTCTGATAAGCCGTATAAATGGCAGATTCCATCCATTTATAAAAGTCTCCGTCTCCGAAAACAGTTCCGTCAAAGTCTCCCTGCGCATCTCCTGCGCAGATTTTAAAGTTCTCTACTACATGGCTGATATCCTTGCTGTCAAACATATGCTTCAGCTGAGGCACAGTACTGTTCGCACAGGTATCAAAGCGTTCCTTCCAAAGACCGCCTGTCCATTTTACTTTCATCCCGTCCAGCGCATGAACCTTCGCGTAAGGGGATCTGGTTGTATCTGTCAGCATGGTTGTTCTCCTTTAATTGTGCAGTTTTGTTCTCTATATGATTAATCTTATAATCCTTTAGCCTTCAATGCAGCTGCAAGTGCCTGTGCACCAAAACGTGGGCTGGAAAGTACAGGTTTGCCAATTTTCTCATGAATTGCATCTTCTGCATATGCCATAGATCCCTGAGCCAAAAGAATCACATCTACCTGATCTGCGATTTCTTCTGCCTTTGCACAAAGAAGAGCTTTAAATTTATCCTGGTCTGCGCCGAATGCATCTACAAGTCCATCAACCAGTTCTACATGGCTGTTCATTTCTCTTGCAACACGGGAGACTGTATTCTTGGTAGGCTCCAGGGTAGTAGGAAGAGTTGCGAGTACGCCTACTCTCTTGCCAAGGCGAGCTGCTTCACGGCACATTTCCTCATCAATACGAACAATCGGGATGCCTGTGTAGCGTCCAATATTCTGTGCGGCATCTGCAACTTCTCCAACAGAAGAGCAACAGTTTAAAATTGCATCTGCCCCGTCAGAAACAGCCTGCATGTACATTCCCACAAGGCGAGCTGCTGCACTTGCAGTTACATAACCATGCTCTCTTACCTCTGCAAGAATAGACGGATCCTGATAGTTGAGAATTTCCGGGGTATCTCCAAGATTTTTTCTGATTTCTTCGTTTACACACTCAATAAGTTCTGGTGTTGTGCTAGTATAAACAATTCCTAATTTCATTTCAAATGTCTCCTTCTTTTTCTGTTTTAACAATCTTCAAACCCTTCCGATTTTTGAATTTTCTATTTTCACTTGTAAATTATACCCATTAAAGCCTATAAATTCATACCATCTTTTTTTGTAATCTATACAAAAATTTTACGATTACAAAGCAGTCATCGTCAAGTCCAATTTCTTTATTTAGTGTCACATTTATTATTGTTATGACTGTTTACAAATCACTGCCACATCATAAGCAGCTAGCGATAATGTTTCGTTAATATCTTCTCCTGTGAGCAAATTCCTACCTGTTACATTCTTTATCAGCGATTTTTCTTTGCCATGATTCAGATAGAATTCATAGGTAGTGTCTTCTCCCTGACGTTGATGGTATTCCACTTCTCCCGGAAGATCCTTAACTGCAATTCCGGCATTAGCAAGCATTGTTTCAAACAGACTTCCCATTTCTTCAGGCGCAACTCTTGCTGCTATGTAATAGGCACGACCATTTTCTCCGGTATGAGTATCGCTTTCCCATTCTTTTACAGTTAATGCGGCACTTCCCTCATAGAAATCAGTTCCATAGGAAGCCAGGATCTGTGCATCCTGAACCCGTAAGATTTCTGCGTAATCATATACAGTCCATTTTTTTCCATCAAGAAAACACAAGCTGTTTCTATCAGAGGGATATAAGGTGTCAATTTCCTCACTAATCACTCCGAACAACTCTGCCAGTCCGTCTCCTGGAAAACCGCCAAGATAACACAAGGTATCTTTATCCACATATCCGGTAAAATAAGTGGCTAGAAGCTGACCGCCGTTTTTCACAAATTTCTGCAGGTTTTCTGCGGTTCCCGACTGGAGAAGATACAGCATAGGCGCTACAACTACTTTATAATCACTAAGATCATCACTGGAACCAACCACATCCATTTCTACTCCCAGCTTCTGAAATTCTTTCCAGATTCCAATGCAGGTTTTTTCATAATTTTTTGTGTTTTCACTTAATGCTTTTACATCCTGGATTGCCCAACGGTTGTCCCAGTCAAATAACAGGGCTGTTTTTGCTTTTACCAGTGTTCCTGCTGCAGGGGCAATTTTTTTGAGCAAAGCACCAACCTCTGCCACCTCCCTGAAAATTCTGGTATCATCCTTTCCAAGGTGATCTACAACAGCTCCATGATACTGCTCAAAGGAGCCGCGGCCTTTTCTCCACTGAAAATACTGAGCAGTATCGGAACCACAGGCAATTGCCTGCATACACGCAAGCTTGTGAACGCCAGGTCTTTTTACTTTATTATACGGATGCCAGTTTACCAGCCCAGGTGCACTTTCCATCAGCATAAAGGGCTTGTCCTTTTTCAACCCGCGCATCACTGCGTGATGAAACCCATTTTCTGTCATAGTTTCATACAAGCTTTCATAATCATTGTTGTATTGTGGATAGCTGTCCCAGGAGATCACATCCAGAAACGGTGCCATTTTTCGGTAATCAAGACCATTGTAAAGCATCATAAAATTTGCTGTCACAGGGATATCCGGGGTAATCTCTTTGAGGACTTGAATTTCAGAATTCATAAAATCATTCATATTCCAGGTAGTAAATCGTTTCCACTCCAGGTTCAGCCCCATAATACTGCCTTCACCATTTGCAAATGGCGGCTCAATCTGATCAAAATCATTGTAACGATGACTCCAGAAGGTTGTCCACCATGCCTGATTTAATTTGTCGATTTCATGATCAAACTGCTCGCTCAGGTACTTCTGAAAACGCTCTACGCACAGAGGACAATAGCACTCTCCGCCTAACTCATTGGAAACATGCCACATAATAAGACCAGGATGCTGTCCGAATTTTTCAGCCAGCAGTTTGTCCATAAGTGCTGTTTTTTTGCGATATTCCGGTGAGGACATGCAGTGATTGTGACGCACCCCATGATGATTTCGCTGGCCGTTTTTTCCAACTCGCATTGCTTCCGGATACTTTTTATCCAACCATGCAGGTCTTGCGCCGGATGGTGTGGCAAGGATCGTATAAATGCCGTTTTCATATAAACTGTCCATAATTTTTTTCAGCCACTCGAAGTGAAATTCGCCTTCCCTAGGCTCATATACGGACCAGGAAAAAACGCCAAGTGTAACACAGTTCACACCTGCTTTTTTCATCATTCTGATATCTTCTTCCAGAATGTCAGGACGATCCAGCCACTGTTCCGGATTATAGTCTCCACCATGGACGAAACCATTTAACTTGGGAAATAAAATATTCTTTTCCATTTCAACACTTCTCCATTTTCTTCCAAACTATTCCTCAACTATGGTTACAAATACGTCTCCTGGCTGAATCGTATTCTTCCCGGTAAATTTCCGCTCATCAATAAGGCTTTTCAGTTTATCTGTTCCAAAATCAACTTCTGCCTCTTTACTGTTATGATTAATCACAAAAACAATTCTACCTTTATCGGATTTTCTGACTGTCAGCTCCACACCTTCATCTGCGGAATATACGCTTTCGATATTGCAGTCTTTACAAATTTTTTCCATCAGTTCTTCCAGAAATTTCTGTTCTGGCTGAGTTCCAATATAGTAAGCTTTTCCTTTTCCGAAAGTATTGCAGGTCACGCATGGAATTCCTGCATAAAAGTCATCTTCATAGGTTGCAAGAACTTCCGCACCACCTTCTGGATGAATAATATCACACAAAAAGTCACAGGAATATTCTTCTCTTGAAACCATATCCGCCTTTTCGATTTTCATATGATTCTGTTCATACGGGCGAAGAGCGTCCGTTTCTTCTACCCAGATTCCAAGCATGTCCTTTAATTTTCCTGGATAAGCACCGAATACGCAACGGTCATTTTCATCTGCAAGTCCAGACATAACTGTAGTAACCAGAGTTCCGCCATTTTTCACATATGCATTTAACTTTTCGCCAATATTATTTTTTTCCATATAAATCATAGGTGCTATAACGAGATCATATTTCTCCAGCTCTGCCTCAAATGGCAGAAAATCTACTCCGATATTCTGTCGATACAGGGTTTCATAATAAAGAGAAACTGTTTTTAGATAATCCATATCCTTAGACGGACCGCTGGAAAGTTCCAATGCCCACCAGTTGTTCCAGTCAAAAAGGATTCCTACCCTTGCATTCAAAAAAGTATCTCCTATATGCGCTAGCTCAGCTCCCAATACACTTGATTCCCTGAAAACTCTTGTATCCTCTCTTCCTGAATGGCTAATAATTGCCCCGTGGAATTTTTCCTGTCCGGCAACAGACTGTCTCATCTGGAAAAACAGGCAGGTATCTGCTCCATGCGCCATTGCCTGATAGGATAATCTTCTCACTTCACCAGGACGTTTTAGCAGATTATAAGGCTGCCAGTTCTGCTGATTTGGAGACTGCTCTGTTAGAACAAAAGACTGGCCTCCTTTTAAGCCTCGCATAATATCATGCTTCATTGCCACGAAATACGCCGGATCATCTGGCCACGGATAGTTATCCCATCCTACTATGTCCAATTTCTTAGTCATGGTAAATTGATCTAATTTCTTGATAAAACCGGACATATTTGTCTGAATAGGAATCTCCGGATTATATTTTTTCAGAATATCATATTCATTCTGGAAACATTCCGCTGTTGAATCTGTTACAAAGCGCATATAGTCTAACTGAATTGCCGGATTAAACCGATAATCATCATTTAATTCTGTAGGTAGTGTTACTTCTTCAAAGCTACTGACAATTCTTCCCCAGAACGTGGTGTGCCATCTTTTATTCAGTTCATCCACTGTTCCATAACGTTTTCTTAACCATACACGAAACTTTGCCTGACAGGTCGGACAGTAACAATAGGTTCCATATTCATTGGAAACATGCCACATCGCAAGTGCTGGATGATGGGCGTAACGCATAGCCATTTGCTCTGCAATTGCAGCTGCTCTTTCTCGATATTTCAAGCTGTTTACGCAGAAGAACACGCGCATTCCATGAGTTCTTTTTCTTCCTGCAATATCAACAGGAAGTACTTCTGGATATCTGGTGGACAGCCAGGCCGGTTGTGCAGTAGTTGGAGTAGCAAGGCATACATGAATACCGTTTTCCCAAATTTTATCAATGATTCGGTCCAACCATTCGAAATTATAAACACCCTCGTCTGGCTCAAGCTTTGCCCATGAAAAAACTGGAAGAGTTAATAAATTAATTCCAGCTTTTTTAAACAAACGCATATCCTCATCTATTGTCTGATCATCCCACTGGTCAGGATTATAATCTCCGCCATAATATATTCTGTCTGCTTTCTTCATCTTAATTTTCCTCTCATATTGTTTCTGTAATTTACAGCATTCTCATGTTCCGCAAACTTCAAGTTTAACAGCATTTCAAACTCATCTAATTAATATCGCATATACGTCTCTATCACCGGTGCTTCTGTAATTCCGGTCGCAGGTATCTGCAAATGAGTGGATGCACCATCTTTCAACTTCCAGACAAGAGTAGTATCCACTTTTATTTCAAGATGATTTTCACCGTCCAGAAGTGCATCTGTAACCTCCACTTTCGCAGGGAAGCCAGCCAAATAGCCCACATCTTCTCCGTTTAATTTCACTCTCAGGCAATCCGCCGCTTCCGGGAATTTCAAGCTATAATGCTCTCCTTCGTTCTTCTTCCAGGTGAAGCTTCCCGTATATAGATAGCTTCCCGTATAAGCAGGGAAATAACCCCTTCCGTTCATGTTTGGAAGCTCTTTATCTGCTTTTAGCTGCAGAGTTTTTCCTTCTTTGGTTGTTACTTTCCACGGAATATAGAGGGTAGTCTGTTTCTCAAGACAAAGTATATCAGGCTCAATTTTTTGTCCTTCTTCTTTAATATGCTCTATTGATTCCAGGCACAAA
>OIWM01001353.1_pt1 | contig 24539 bp, 20 predicted proteins | sample 1587451 | NCBI WGS metagenome assembly OIWM01 (sample SAMEA3888907, study PRJEB22519) | human gut metagenome | biome: human gut; feature: human-associated habitat; material: faeces | place: Denmark | collected 2011
TGACGCCGCCGCCCTTCTTGCAGCCGAAGCAGTGGTAGATCTGCTTGTCCGGCGACACGGAGAAGGAGGGGGTCTTTTCGTTGTGGAAGGGGCACAGGCCAAACAGGTTGCCGCCCTTGCGCTGCAGGGCGACATAGCCGGACACCACGTCCACGATGTCGCTGCGGGCGATGAGCTCGTCCAGAAAGCGCTGGTCAAACACGAAGCGTACCTCCTCTCCGGCGGAATGCAGGCTTGCACGGGGCCGTGCAACATTTCTCACAGTAGAGTATACCGCAAAAATCGGCGGCTTCCTCTTTTTTTGCGAAAAAATTTGAAAAACCTGCTGCGGGAGGGACGGATACCTTATATAATATAACGGGGCGCGGGCGGCGCAGGGGAGGTGCGGTGCGCGTCTGCGGCGGGCAAATTGTTACGAATTGTCCGCGTGTGCGGCGGCGCGGCGCGGAAAAATGCCGCATTTTGGCAGGAAATGCGCGGCATGAGGTGTAATTAGCGTATTATTTGCGCCGCAACGTGCAGAATGCGCAAAAAAGTGGGCATCGATGGAGGTGTGTTTGCTCCTGAAAAGTTATGGATATTCCGTGAACTGCGGAAAAATAGGTACATTTCTGAAAATTTAATCCTTTTTTAACATTTATTTATGAGTTTTTTCGCATTTTTCGGGGTCAAGTCCCTTGATTTATTTCGCGGATATGGTATACTGTCACCGTGAAAGGCGAACCGGACCTTCCGGAGCCGGCTCCGTGGTGCAAGCTGTCGGAGACGGGGAAGGCGGGGATGGGAAACCGATCAAAAAATTTTTTATGGAGGAAACAAACATGAAGAAGATCATCGCAACTGTTCTTGCTATGGTCATGGCCATGGCTCTGTGCGTCACCGCTTTCGCCGCTGTGAAGTACACTGCTTATGACAAGACCGGCAAGGAAATCGCTAAGGACGTCACCTATGAGACCTGCAAGGCTACCTACGACAAGAAGGCCGGCGACGGCATGGTCGCTCACTATGACGTGACCATGAACGGCGTGACCAGCTACTATGTTGTCGCTGCTGATGCCAAGACCTATGACCTGAAGCTCACCACTTCCGGCAAGGCCCCCCTGTACCTGGTTCAGGTCGACAGCCCCTACTATGTTGCCAAGGCCGTTGCTTTCAAGGCTGTTGGTGATGGCTGCGGTCAGCTGGACGTTGACACCGACGAGACCTACTACACCTCCACCAAGGATGATGTCGTGACCTACTATGTGGCTGACAAGAAGGGCGCAGTGAACGTTCTGGTCGACAACAAGCTGGTTGCCGTCACCGTCCTGGGCGACGATCTGGAGCTGGTCGCTCACGAGTGGGAAGCTACCAAGTACGACAAGAATGACAACGCCACCCAGTACACCTGCAAGAACTGCAAGACCGTTGCCACCGTGTATCCTTCCAAGGATGCCGCTACCGCTGATGGCAAGAAGAACGTCGCCGTTCTGGACAACGGTGACATCATCGGCTTCAACTTCACCGCTAAGGGTGCCAACGCTTCCACCGCCACCGATGGTAAGGGCTCTCCCAAGACCTTCGACGCCGGTGTCGCTATGTACGCTGGCATGGCTCTGATGAGCGTTGCTGGTTCCGCCGTTGTGATCGGCAAGAAGAAGGAGTTCTAATTAGAACTTAGTTCTGAACCAAAAAAGAAAGACCGCTTCGGCGGTCTTTCTTTTTTGCGTACTGGGGGACGCTGCGCCCTCACGCGCCGCCCGCAGCGACCCGCTGATTTATTTTCAAAAGGAATGTTCCGCGCTCGGGGGCGCGGCCCAGCGGGCCGCACCCACACTTGCCGCCGCTGGCGGCAGGTGCGCGATTTGGTAATCGCCCAAACGGGAGGGCGACCATTGCTCTCTGCGTGCCATGTCAGCGGCAGCGAGGGTAGACGCAGAGGCGATTCGTTGCGGAACCTTTTTGCACCGCAACTGCAATCGGACGAAAGGAATTCCAAAAACCATTGGTTTTTGGCGGCGTTCTTTCCCCCCATTTCTTTCGCTGCTGGAAGAAATGGGGCCGCCGGAGGCATCGAAGAGAAAAGCCGGCAGGTCACTGCCGCCAAAAGTGATCCGCGCTCGCGGGCGCGGAACTCTCCCTGCTGGAGGCAGATACAGCAGCGCAGGCGGCGGCAAAAAAATTGTGAGGTCCGGCAAAAAAATATTGATTTTTCCGGTGCTGTCCTGTAAAATATAGACGACAATCCAAGATTGGTAGCTGTAAGGAAGTGCTTCGCGCACGGGCTGCAACTATCACTCGGCAGAAGCTTGAGTGTTTCGGTCTCCTGAAACGGGGGACTGGGGCACTTTTTGTTATTCCACCGGGGGAAAGCCATCCCACAGGGGAGGCAGCACCGCCGCAGGGGCGCGGCGCGGGAAGCATGGCTGCACAAAATGGGGAACACAACAGAAGGAACGACTACGAAAGAGGAGGAACTTGCAGATGAATCTGATAACAAACGGACGGCTCATTACCCGCGATGCAGACGGGAAGGGCTATTATGAGCACGGTGCGGTGGCCTTTGAGGGCACGAAGATCGTAGAGGTGGGCGAGGAGGCCGCGCTGCGGGCCAAGTACGCTGACGCCCACATCATCGACGCCAAGGGCGGCGTCATCATGCCCGCGTTTATCAACGCCCACACCCACATCTACTCTGCACTGGCCCGGGGCCTGAGCATCGTGGGCAACAACCCCACCAACTTCTATGAGGTGCTGGACGGCACGTGGTGGGCCATCGACCGCCACCTGATGATGGATGGCACCCGTGCCTCCGCCACGGCGCTGTATATTGACAGCATCAAGCAGGGCGTCACCACCGTTTTCGACCACCACGCCAGCTACGGCGAGATCCCCGGCACCCTGTTCACCATCAGCGAGGAGAGCCGCCGTCTGGGTCTGCGCTCCTGTCTGTGCTACGAGGTCAGCGACCGCGACGGCGAGGAGAAGTGCCTTCAGGCCATCAAGGAGAACGCCGACTTCATCACCTACTGCCAGAAGCAGAACGATCCCATGCTGGCGGCCATGTTCGGCGGCCACGCGCTGTTCACCATCAGCGACAGAACCTTCGACCGCATGGCGGAGGCCAACAACGGCCGCACCGGCTACCACATCCACGTGTCCGAGGGCATGAACGACGTGTACGACTCCCTCCAGAACTACGGCCGCCGCCCGGTGCAGCGCCTGCAGGATCACGGCATTCTGGGCGAAAAGACCATTCTGGGCCACTGCATCCATGTGAACACCGCCGAGATGGACATCATCAGAGAGACGGGGACCATGGTGGTGAACAACCCCGAGTCCAACATGGGCAACGCCATCGGCATCTGCCCCGTATTGCAGCTGTACAAGCGGGGCATCCTGCTGGGTATGGGCACCGACGCCTACACCAACGACATGCTGGAGTCCCTGAAGGTGGCTCTGTGCTCCCAGCGGAGCCAGAACTGCCTGCCCAATGTGGGCTGGTGCGAGGTCACGGATATGCTGTTCAAGAACAACGCCAGGATCGGCGCACGGTACTTCCCCGATGAGCTGGGCGTGCTGAAGGCCGGCGCGGCGGCGGACATCATCGTCATGGACTACAAGCCGTTCACCCCGTTCTCCGACGAGAACATCGACGGCCACATGATCTTCGGCATGACCGGCCGCCAGTGCCAGACCACCATCGCCGCCGGTAAGGTGCTGATGCTCGACCGCGTGCTAGTGGGCATCGACGAGGAGGCGGAGAACGCCCACATTCTGGAGGCCGCCAAGAAGCTGTGGGGCGACCTGAACCACCGTACCTATTGAGACACCAACGATCACCACAAAGGAGGATGACCTATGTCTGAGAAAATGTATCCCATTCCGTTCAAGTCCCTGATGAACTGGGTGGTGGAGGAATACGCCGCGTCCGGCGAGATCTTCGGCGTGCGCAAGGCCTATAAGGCCACGGGCAAGAGCCTGCCCATCTTCGGCGAGCGCATCGAGACCCCCTTCGGCCCCGCCGCCGGTCCCAACAGCCAGCTGGCCCAGAACATCATCGCCGCCTATATGGCCGGCGCCCGGTTCTTTGAGGTCAAGACCGTCCAGAAGATGGACGGCGCCGATCTGGCCGCCTGCGTCCCCCGCCCCTGCATCCTCGCCAACGATGAGGGCTATAATCAGGAGTGGTCCACCGAGCTCACCGTGCCGCAGGCCATGGACGAGTACATCAAGGCGTGGTGCGCCCTGAAGGTGCTGAGCCGCGTCTACGGCTTCGGCGATCCCGACGGCTTCGTGTTCAACATGTCCGTGGGCTACGATCTGGAGGGCATCAAGGGCGAGAAGGTCAACACCTACATCGACGGCATGATGGACGCCAACCGGACCGCCATCTTCGGCGAGTGCAAGGCGGTTTTGAAGGAGCTGTTCCCCGCGGAGAGCGCCTATATCGACGGTATCTCCCCCCGCGTCAGCCGCAGCGTCACCGTGTCCACGCTCCACGGCTGTCCCCCCGATGAGATCGAGCGTATCGCCAGCTACCTCATCTCCGAGAAGCACCTGCACACCTTCGTGAAGTGCAACCCCACCATCCTGGGCTACGAGACGGCGCGGCGCACGCTGGACAGCATGGGCTACGACTACATCGTGTTTGACGAGCACCACTTCAACGAGGATCTGCAGTGGGCCGACGCAGTGCCCATGTTTGAGCGGCTGCAGGCGCTGGCGGACAGCAAGGGGCTGGAGTTCGGCCTGAAGCTCTCCAACACCTTCCCCGTGGACACCACCCGGGGCGAGCTGCCCAACGACGAGATGTACATGTCCGGCCGCAGCCTGTTCCCGCTGACCATCGAGATGTGCCACCGCATCTCCCGCCAGTTCAAGGGCAAAATGCGGATCTCCTTCGCCGGCGGCGCGGAGTATTTCAACTGCGACAAGCTGTTTGCGGCGGGCATCTGGCCCATCACCGTGGCCACCACCATCCTCAAGCCCGGCGGCTACAACCGGCTGTACCAGATGGTGGAGAAGGTGGAGCCCATGGCGTATAAGCCTTTTGCCGGAACGGATACGCAGGCCATCTGCGAGATGAGCAGCGCCAGCCACACCGATGTCCACCACGTCAAGCCCATCAAGCCCCTGCCCAGCCGCAAGAGCGAGAAGAACGTGCCCTGGATCGACTGCTTCACCGCACCCTGCAAGGGCGGCTGCCCCATCGCGCAGGATATTCCCGAGTATATGGAGCTGTGCAATAAGGGACTGTACGGCCCGGCGCTGAAGCTCATCACCGAGAAGAATCCCCTGCCGTTCATCACCGGCACCATCTGCGCCCACCGCTGCCAGACCAAGTGCAGCCGCAATTTCTATGACGAGTCCGTCCGCATCCGGGATACCAAGCTGCTGGCGGCCCAGAAGGGCTACAACGCTCTGATGGCCTCCATCAAGCGGCCCGCCAAGGTGGCGGGCAAGCGCGTCGCCATCATCGGCGGCGGTCCCACCGGCATCGCTGCCGCCTACTTCTGCGGCAGAGCCGGTATCGAGACGACGATCTTCGAGCGGGAGAGCTGTCTGGGCGGCGTGCCCCGCCACGTGATCCCCGCCTTCCGCATTGCCAACGAGGTCATCGAGAAGGATATCGCCCTCATGGAGCGCTACGGCGTGGAGGTGAAGTGCGGCGCGCCCGCCCCCTCCGTGGACGAGCTGAAGAAGATGGGCTACACCCACATCCTGCTGGCTGTGGGCGCGTGGAAGCCCGGCAAGCTGGACATCGCCGGCGACGTGGCCGGCGCCATCCAGTGGATGAAGGGCGTGAAGGCCGGCAACATCGGCGTGGCCGGGAATATCGCCGTCATCGGCGGCGGAAACACCGCCATGGACGCGGCGCGCCTTGCCAGGCGCAGCGGCGCGGAGCACGTGACGCTGGTGTACCGCCGGACCCGCAAGTATATGCCCGCCGACGAGCATGAGCTGGCGCTGGCGCTGGCCGACGGCGTGGAATTTGCCGAGCTGGCCGCCCCCGTCAAGCAGGCCGACGGCGTGCTGACCTGCGAGAAGATGGTGCTGGGCGAGGCCGATGCCTCCGGCCGCCGCAGCCCTGTGGGCAGCGGTGAGTTCTTCCACATCCCCTGCGATCTGGTGATCTCCGCCGTGGGCGAGCAGGTGGATGACGCGCTGATGGCCGCCAACGGCATCGAGCTGGACAAGAAGGGCCGTCCCGCCTTCCAGACCAATGTGGCCGGCGTGTACGCTGCCGGTGACGCCAAGCGCGGCCCCGCCACCGTGGTGGAGGGTATCGCCGACGCCGCCGCCTTTGCCGAGGCGGTCATCGGCGAGGCCCATACCTACGATATTCCGGAGCAGGCCTACGTCACCAAGGCGGACGCCGAGGCCAAGAAGGGCATTCTGGCCATGAGCGGCTGCGTCTGCTGCGAGGGCGAGCGCTGCCTGCAGTGCGCCACCGTGTGCGAGAACTGCGTGGATTCCTGCCCCAACCGCGCCAATGTGGCGATCCGCATGGCCGACGGCAGCCACCAGATCGTCCACGTGGACAAGATGTGCAACGAGTGCGGCAACTGCACCCAGTTCTGCCCCTACGCCTCCGAGCCGTGCCACGACAAGTTCACCCTGTTCCAGACCGCCGAGGACATGGTGGATTCCCACAACGCCGGTGTGCTGTTCCTGGGCGGCGGCAAGGTGCGCGTCCGCACCTTCGGCGAGCCCAAGGACTACGATCTCGACGGGAAGAACGACCTGCCCGCCGATCTGGAGAAGCTCATCGTCACCATCCGCGACAAGTACGGCTATCTCTACAACTGAGCCGAAACGCCAAAAAAGAGACACCCGAGAGGGTGTCTCTTTTTTGCGGTATCGTCACGCCAGCAGGGTGCGGTCGTTGTCGTATTCGCGGCCGCTGACCTTGCGGAACATGTCCATCAGATCGGCCACGGTGAGCCTGGCCTTCTCCTCGCCGGAGATGTCCAGCACGATGCGGCCATTGTGGAGCATCAGCAGGCGGTTGCCGTAGCGGATGGCATCCCGCATGTTGTGGGTGATCATCAGGGTGGTCAGGTGGTTCTCCTGCACCAGCCGGTCGGTGAGATCCATAACGCGGGCGGCGGTCTGGGGATCCAGAGCGGCGGTGTGCTCGTCCAACAGCAGCAGCTTGGGCCGCTGGAGGGTAGCCATCAGCAGCGTCAGAGCCTGCCGCTGGCCGCCGGAGAGGGTGCCCACCTTGGTGGTGAGGCGGTCCTCCAGACCCAGCCCCAGCTCCTTCAGACGGCGGCGGTAATCCTCCCGCTCGCTGCGGCGGATGCCCAGGCGCAGGGTGTGGCGCTTGCCGCGGCGCACCGCCAGCGCCAGATTCTCCTCGATCTCCATACCGGCGGAGGTGCCCATCATGGGGTCCTGATACACGCGGCCCAGATAGCGGGCGCGCTTATACTCCGGCATGCCGGAGACGTTGACGCCGTCCAGCTCGATGCTGCCCTCATCCGGCTGCCATGTGCCGCAGATGGCATTCTGCATGGTGCTCTTACCGGCGCCGTTGCCGCCGATGACGGTGACGAAATCGGCGTCCTGCAGGGTCAGGTCCATGTGATCCAGCGCCACACGCTCATCCACGGTGCCGCTGTTGAAGGTCTTGGTGATGTTACGCATTCTCAGCATGACGGGAGCCTCCTTTTTTGATACGGGAATTGGTACGGATCTGATCGCGGACATGGGGCACGCCCAGGAATACCGCCACCACGACGGCGGAGAACATTTTCAGAAGGTCGGTGTCGAAACCGGCGAAGATGATGACCTGATAGACGATGTAGTAGATGACAGCGCCCAGCACCACGCCGCCCAGCTGGGCGGCCATGTGGCCGCCATGGCGGCCCAGTACGGCCTGCCCGATGACCACGGCGGCCAGACCGATGACCACGGCACCGCGGCCCATGTTCACATCGGTGTAGCCCTGATACTGACACAGCAGGCCGCCGGACATAGCCACCACGGCGTTGGACAGCGCCAGACCGATGACCTTCATCAAGCCGGTGTTCACGCCCTGGGCCCGGCTCATCACGGGGTTGCAGCCGGTGGCGCGGAGGGCGCAGCCCAGCTCGGTGCTGAAGAACAGGACCAGCAGGGTCACCAGCACCACAGCCCAGCCCAGCAGCACCGGCAGCGCGGCGGGGATGTTCATCTGGGTCAGCAGTACGTCGATGCTGCGGGCCGGCAGGGCCTGGTTCGCCTTGCCCAGGATCTTCAGGTTTACGGACCAGAGCACCATCTGGGTCAGGATACCCGCCAGGATGGGCGGGATGCCCAGCAGCACGTGGAGCAGGCCCGTCACCGTGCCGGCCAGCAGGCCGGCCAGCACGGCGCACAGCATGGCGATCCACGGGCTGTGGCCCGCGAGCAGCAGCATGGTACACACCGCCGCGCCGGTGCAGAGGGAGCCGTCCACGGTCAGGTCGGCAATATCCAGAACTTTATAGGTAATGTAAACGCCGATGGCCATCACGCCCCAGATCAGGCCCTGGGCCAGCGCGCCGGGGATCGCATTCAATAGCTGTGTCATGTGGGAACACCAGACCTTCCTGTTTTTGGTTTATTCCATGGCGGTGTAGCCGTCGGGAACGGTGATGTTCAGGGCTTCGCACATGGTGGGGTTGTACATCTTGGCGGCGGGGGCGTAGGCAATGGCCATCTGGGAGATGTCAGCCTCGCCGGTAAGGATCTGGGCGGCCATCTCGCCGGTCTTGTAGCCCAGATTGTAGTAGCTGATGGAGAGGGTGGCTACGCCGCAGCCGGCGCAGATGCCCTGTTCACCGGCCACCACCGGCGTACCGGCATTGAGGACGATGTTGCCGATGGTCTCGGTGCAGGAGGCGGCGGTGTTGTCGGTGGGGATGTAGATGACATCGCTGTCGGCAGCGGCCTTGGTGGTGACGGCGGCCACATCGTTGGAGTCAGCGAAGGAGTAGCGCACGCAGGTAATGCCCTTACCGGTGAGGTATTCCTCCACCACCTGGACCTGATACTCGGAGTTGGGCTCGGCGGAGCAGTACAGCAGGCCCACAGTCTTGGCCTCGGGGAACAGCTCCAGGATCATGTCCGCCTGCTCGGTGAGGGGCGCCAGATCGGAGGTGCCGGAGACGTTGCCGCCCACGGTGCCGTTGAAGTCCTTGAGGCCCAGCGCCACGCCGTACTCGGTGACGGCCGTGCCCAGGATGGGGATCTCGGTGGTGGCGTTATACGCGGCCTGCAGGGACGGGGTGGCGTTGGCCATGATCAGATCGACCTTCTGGGAGACGAAGGTGTTGACGATGGTGGTGCAGACATTCTGGTCATTGGCGGCGTTCTGGACGGAGATGTCCACGTTGTCCGCGCCCAGCTTCTCCTGCACGGCGTCGATGAAGCCCTGGGTGGCGGCGTCCAGCGCATCGTGGGTCACCAGCTGGCACACGCCGATGGTGTACTTCCTGGCGGCGTCGTCACCGGCAGAGGCGTCGGTATCGGAGCTGCCGTTGTCGGCGGCGGGCTTGCTGCCGCAGGCGGCCATGCTCAGACACATGGCGGCGGCGAGGAGGGCGGTCAGCAGCCGCCGGGTGGCATTTCGTTTCATCTTGGGTTCCTCCTGATCGTGATTTTGTGAAATTGGGATGCAAAAAAGCCGCCCCGTGGACTTGTGGTCCATAGGGCGGCTTTCATGTCGTTCCGTCTCCGGCGGAGAGCGGCCTTCCTGATCAGCAGCGTTTCTGGGCATCACAAATCGCTTTTACTTCATCCGTAAAGGTAAAGTAAAAGTAAAAGCTATATGCGTATGCCTGATACTGCTTCAACATGTCCGGCGTTCTCCTTTCCCGAAGTTTTCTGTAACTTACCACACGCGGTACGGCGGCGTCAATTGTCATTTTTGCCAAAAAAGTCCATTGAATCCGTCGGTAAAATGACGCTTTTGCGATTTGTGGTGCTAAAGTTTCCGGTAAACCTACCGGTTTTCGGTATTTTTTGCCCGCCTTTTTTGTCGGGGATAACCTACAAGGCGTATTGGCGGTCAGCCCGCCATGATCTCGAATTTCAGCACGCCCTCGGCGGAGGAAGCCCGGGCCATCAGCTCCTCCAGCCCCTCGACCATGTCGCTGGTCTCGGCGGAAATGGTGACGCCGGCGCAGCCGTTGGTGGGGATGGTCTGGTTGATGGTGAGAATATTCGCGCCGGAATTGGCAAAAATAGACAGGTAATTGGACAGCACGCCCGGAATATCCTTGAGCAGTGCGTAAAACGTGATGATATGGCCCGCCCGCATGTTCTGAAACGGCTGCACCGCATCCTTATACTTATAGAAGGCGCTGCGGCTGATGCCCACGAGGCGTGCGGCCTCGCCCACGGTGTCGGCCTCGCCCACCTGCAGCATACGCTTGGCCTCCGCCACTTTGATAAAGACCTCCGGCAGCGCCTCCGCAGAGACGAGATAGTACTTTTTTTTCTCCATGTTCCCTCCAATGTGTCCGCGTAATGCGCACATTTGTCTAATATGAGTTATGTTATCACGGTAAAGCGAAAAAGACAAGAAAAATTTTGTAAAAATTCTGTGAAAGGGAGGTACGGCGATGGAGCAAAGGCGGGAACAGGTACTGGGCCTGCTCTGGTGGGCGGCTATGGCGGGAGTGAGCTGGCTGGTATTGCGATACGCGCTGGTATGGCTGCTGCCGTTTCTGCTGGCACTGGGCGCTGCGGCGCTGCTGGAGCCGCTGATCGTCCGTGCCCAGCGCCGCCTGCACCTGCGGCGGAGCTTTACGGCGGCGGTGCTGACGCTGGTGCTGGTGGGCGGTGTACTGGCGGTGCTGATCGCGCTGGCGGTGCAGTTGGTGGAGCAGGCGGTGGCGCTGGTGTCGTCACTGCCGGAGCTGCTGGCCGCCCTGCCGGAGACCATGGCGTCGCTGGAGCGGCGGCTGGAGGGCTTCTGCGCCGCCTGTCCCGATGGGGTGCGCCAGACGGCGGAGCACATGCTGGACAGCCTGCCCCGGCGGGCGGCGGAGCTGGCGGGGCAGGTGTCCTCCGCCGTTTTACAGGGTGCGGGCCGCGCCATGGCGGCATTGCCGCGGGTACTGCTGGCCTGCGGCACCACGGTGCTGGCGGTGTTTTTTACCCTCAGCGCCTATCCGGCGGTGAGGGGCTTTTTCCGGCGGCAGCTGGGATCGCGGCTGGAGCGGGCCAGGGGAGTGAAGTCCAGCGTGTTCGCCACACTGGGAAAGTGGCTGAAGGCGGAGTGCATCCTGCTGGCGGTGACGTTTTGCCAGCTGCTGGCGGGACTGCTGCTGATGCGGCAGGAGTACGCGCTGCTGCTGGCGGCGCTGATCGCCCTGATCGACGCGCTGCCGGTGTTCGGGACGGGGACGGTGCTGGTGCCCTGGGCGGCAGTGGAATGCCTGCTGGGCGCCGTGCCCCGTGGCATTGCGCTGCTGGCGCTGTTCGCGGTGATCTCCGTGGTGCGCAGTGTGCTGGAGCCCAAGCTGATGGCGGCCCAGGCGGGACTGCCGCCGCTGGCGTCGCTGTGCGCCATGTACGTGGGCTTCTGCGCCATGGGCGTGGCGGGGATGGTGCTGGCCCCCATGGCGCTGATGCTGGTGAAGCAGCTGCGGGACGGCGGCTATATCCGGCTGTGGAGGTAGTTGCCACCAAAAAAAGATAGTGGTATAATACCATCAGTTAACAAGGGCAAACACGCCTGTCAGCGCGGCTTTTTGGCGCTTTTTGCCCTTTTCACCTTGGCGGGCACATGCCCGCCTGCGTCTCAAAAACCAAAAATCACTCGAAAATCCATCACCGACAGGTGCGAAGCAGTTTTGCCCGTCAAAACCGTGTTTGCCCTTGTTAACTGATGGTATCCCCAAAAGACTACAAAAGAAACAGGAGGGCCCTGAGATGAGAATTTTGTTCAAGAACGGCACCGTGGTGTCCGGCAAGGGCACGCGGCGGGCGGACGTGCTGGTGGACGGCGAGAAGATACAGCGGGTGACCCGTGACATCCATGTGGACGATGCGCAGGTGGTGGACGCCGCAGGCATGCTGCTGCTGCCCGGATTCATCGACGCCCATACCCACTTCGATCTGGACGTGTGCAATACCACCACGGCGGACGATTTCGCCTCCGGCTCCAGGGCAGCGCTGCGGGGCGGCACCACCACGGTGGTGGACTTCGCCTGCCCCAACAAGGGCGAGACGCTCCACGACGGCCTGCGGCTGTGGCATGAGAAGGCGGACGGCAAGTGCGCCTGCGACTACGGCTTCCACATGACCATCGACGACTGGAACGACACCATCGAAAGCGAGATCGACGACATGTACGCCGAGGGCATCTCCTCCTTCAAGATGTATATGACGTACCCCGCCATGATGATCGGCGACAAGCTGATGTATAAGGCGCTGAAGAAGCTGAAGGAGAAGGGCGGCATCTGCGGCGTACACTGCGAGAACGCAGGCGTCATCGACGCCCTCATCGAGGAGAAGAAGGCTGCCGGCGAGCAGGGCAGCGTGGGCTGCCATCCCCGCACCCGTCCCGATTTTCTGGAGGCGGAGGCCGTGGGACGCCTGCTGCACATCGCCGAGGCTGTGGATATTCCGGTGGTGATCGTACATACCACCAACGCCGCGTCCCTGCGGGAGATCGAGGCGGCGCGCCGCCGCGGCCAGAAGGTGTACGTGGAGACCTGCCCCCAGTACCTCATTCTGGATGACAGCGTCTACGACAACGAGGACTGGTTACAGGCTGCCAAATATGTCTGCGCACCGCCCATCCGCAAGGCGGCGGACCGGAAGACCCTGTGGAAGGCTATCCGCCGCGGCGAGGTGCAGACGGTGTCCACTGACCACTGCAGCTTCACCACGGCCCAGAAGCTGGCGGGAAAGGACGACTTCACCGCCATCCCCGGCGGTCTGCCCGGGGTAGAGACCCGGGGCGAGCTGATCTACACCTTCGGCGTCACCACGCGGAAGATCAGTCTGGCCGCCATGTGCCGCGTGTTGGCGGAGAACCCCGCCCGCCTGTACGGCATGTTCCCCCGCAAGGGCATCATCGCCGAGGGCGCGGACGCGGACATCGTGGTGTACGATCCCCAGGCCGACCACGTCATCCGCGCCGAGGATATGGTGGGCGCGGCGGACTACAATCCCTACGAGGGCGTGGTGACCCGCGGCTCCATCAAGCAGGTTTGGCTGCGGGGCAAGCTGGCCGTCAACGAGGGCCGTGTGCTGGCGGGGCCGGACGGCAAGTACATCCGCCGCGGCAAGTGCAGCCTGTAAGCGGGAGGGCGGACCATGCTGGACAAGACCCTTGGCTATGTGCTGTGCTGCCAGTCGCCGGCGCTGTTTCTGGCGGCACTGGTGCTGATCATCCACTATTTCGCGGCGCGCCGGAAGCACCGGTTCAAGGCGGTGCTGAAGCTGCTGCTGGGCATCGTGTGCGCTGTGGGCGGCGTGGTGCTGTATTATCTGGGTATGTACCACGAGTACTTTACCATCCGCGATTTCTACCAGATCCGCCTGTCGGGCTGGATCGGCTTCGGCATCGTGGCGCTTCTGACGCTGGTGTCGCTGGTGCGGGCGTTCTTCGCCGCCGCCGATGCCTGCCGGGAGGAAAAGGCCGCCATCCGCGCGGAGAACCAGCGTCTGGCGGCGGAGGCTGCCGCTGCGGAAGCAGCCGCCCGTGACGCGGCGCGTCAGCAGGAGGCGGCTCCTGTTTCGGAGCCGCCTGCACCCGTGCCCGACGCAGCGGCTCCCGCGCCGCAGGAGCCCATGCCGGAGCCGGCAGAGCCAACCGCCGCGCCGGAGACAACGGACGTGTCCCAGGTATAACACATGTAAAAAGAGCGCTGTTCCCGCGGGAACAGCGCTCTTTTTACATGTGTACTCAATGCTCGCCGCAGCCGAAGGTGGGCTTGGGCGAGGGGTGGGACTGCTTGCCGGTGATCTGACTGGGGACGATCTTCACGACCTGCGTGGCGGCAAAGCACCGCTCCATGTAGGCGGCAAGGCCGCCCATACCCTTGGGATCCAGCGATTCTACCAGCAGGAGCAGGGCCTTGGTGCGCTCGCCGTCGTCGGTGACCACCTGCGCCTGCCCCCGCACCACGGCGGAGTCGTAGGCTGTATCAAATTCGTTGGGGACGATGGACATGCGGGACACGGCGGTGAGGCAGACCTGGGGGTTCGTTTTCAGGACCTCCCACTTCTCACCCGCACCGGCGCAGTGGAAGTACAGGACCCTGTATGTCTCGTCGGCCACATGGTTGATGGGCACGCAGTAGGGCGCGCCGTCCGCACCGGTCATGGCCAGCGTGGCGTAGGGCGCTTTTTTCAGTACCTCCCAGGCAAAGGCTTCGTCACGTTCGAGATCTTTCAGACGCATGGCAATACCTCCTTATTTCAGATGCAGAATATGCTTGTAGTAGGGCCACAGGCCGGTCTTTTCCGGCCACAGCGGCGCCAGCTGGCACAGGTCTGTGCCGGGGAAGTTGTTGCCCTCAATGATGGCGGGGCCGTCCGGCGTCACCGCCATATCCCAGCCCACGTGGCCCACCTGGGGGAACACCTGAGCGGCCTCCTTGGCCATGGCGATGGCCTCCGGCACCATGGGCAGCTGGTAGCCCACCAGCGGGATACCGGTGTCGGGATGGGTGTCGTAGACGTGGAAATAGTCGTCGGTGGCGGGGGTGCTGATGCGCCCCGTGTCCACATCCACGCGGGCGAGGATGCCGCCCTGACCGGAGTTGTCGCAGACGCTGCCGCCGGTGCCCATCTTCACGATGATGTAGGCGATGGTGACGTTCCCGTTCACATTGTCGGTGACGATGCGCATGGTGTTGACGCTGTTGGGGTGGAGGCGGGCCATGTCGGGGTGCTGGATGAGCTGGTGCTCCAGCACCACCAGCTTGTGCTCGCGGATATAGGCCAGCATGGCGTCGGGGGACGCAAAATCCGCCACCCGCAGGCGCTCCACACCGCGGCCGCAGTCGCCGTGGTTGATCTTGGCGAAGATGTACTCCTGCCCCGCCGCGAACTCCGCCATCTGCCGGGGCGTGGCAGTCTCGCCGTTCAGCGTCTCGCGGCGCAGGAAGCGGCGGAACGTCTCGTTGAATTTCAGCTTGTCGTCGAAATCGTCGTGGAAGGCGGGATCGTTCATCAGGTCGGAGATCTTCCGGTTGCGCACGCGGGTGAGATAGGTGTCCCGCTGTTTGCCGGTGAGGTCGTAGAACCCGTACATGGCGTAGTCATAGTACCCCGCACCGTAGCGGGCGGCGCACCAGAGGATGTCGAAGAACGTGCGGACCTTGCTCTGGCCGCACTTGTCCTTGACGACGCCCAGAATGTAGTTCATTTTCTTCCACCGCACGCCGGTGAGGACGCGGGCGATGTACTTGATGTTGGGCATGGAAAACGCTCCTTTCCGATGGTCAGCGGCGGCTGAGACGGCGCAGCGGCGCGGTGATGAGGCTGCGCTCGTACCGGTTCAGGCCGAACAGCCACATGCACACGGCGTAGACCGCCACGAAGATGAGCCCCGGCGGGATCAGCTGCCAATAGGTGGTGGGATGGACCTTCACGGCCAGCAGCACCGCCGCCACGGCGGGCAGCAGCATGGCCGGTATCAGATGGAAGATGTGCCGCCAGAAGGCGGGAATGTTCAGCCCGATGCGGCGGTAGTAGTACCAGTTCATCAGGATGACGTTGCCCGCCAGCGTGGCAATGGCGGTGCCGATGGCGGCGCCCAGCCCCTGCCATTTCATACACAGCGGGACGGAGATGGCGGCGTTGCCCAGCGCCACCCCCAGATATACCAGCGAGCGGAACTTGTGCATGTTCTTGGCCCGCTGGATCTCGATGCCCACAGTCTGCACGTTGGTCCACAGGCAGGAGAAGAACAGCAGCAGCGTGGTCCAGTAGTCGATGGCGAACTTTTCATCGCCGCCCCACAGCACCACAAAGGACTGCCCGATGGCCACGAAGCCCAGCAGGATGCCGCCCAGCAGGATGAACTGCAGCCGCCCTACGCGGGTGAACAGGGCGTCCAGCGTCCGCATGGGCTGCCCCTCCGCCACCAGCCGGTGGACACGGGGCGTCATGACGTTGGAGATGGCGTTGCCGAAGGCCAGGTAGAATGTATTGAGCTGCGCGGCAATGGTGTAGACAGTGACGGCGGTGGTGCCGTGTATCCACGTCAGCAGCAGCCGGTCGATGGACCAGTTGAAATTGTCCACCACGATGCCCAGAAAGACGTACAGCGTGAAGCCGAACATCTCCCGCAGCAGGCCGAAGTCGTACCGCCGGAAGGAAAATGGCATTTTAAGCCGCGTCAGGCAGTAGCCGATGTTCAGAATGCCGCTGAGCACGGTGAAGATGAGGGACACCACCGTCAGCGCCACGGAGCGGTAGCCGATGATGAGCAGGGGGATCATGATGAGGGGGTTCAGCACCTGCTTGCCCATGGCCACGATCTTCTGGAACAGATAGTGCTCGTTGATGGTGACGTGGGACTCGAACACGCTGATGGGGAACGTCAGCGCGGCGTTCACCGTCATGATGCGCAGCAGCTTCTCCGCCAGCGCGATCTCCTCCGCCGTCAGCTTCTTGCCGAAGATGACATCGCAGTAGGAAAGCCCGAAGCCGATGGCCAGCACCGCCGCGCCCAGCACCAGATAGGTGATGAGGAACATGCCGTTCAGCTTGGCGCAGCCCTTTTTGTCGCCGGCGGCGCGGAAGCGGGAATAGTAACGGACATAGGCGCTGCCCAGTCCGAAGCTCAGCAGATTCAGATAGGAGATGATGGGCAGGACGGCCTGATAGACGCCGAACTCACTGTCCCCCAGCCGGTCCAGCATGATGGGGGTATACACCAGCGAGATGATGGTGCTCAGCGCCATCGACACATAGGACAGCGCGGCGCCTGCCCGTATCTGGTTTACCTTCAAGGCACCGCCTCCTTTCGCGGAATGACACTTCATTATAGCCCATCCCGTTGGCGGTGTAAAGCGGGAACCGGAAAAAGATGGTTCCCATACGGGAGATTTTCTGGTATAATTGTGACAAAAAAGGACGGGAGGGGCAGACATGGCCAACAAAAAGCTGAAGCTGCTGTATCTGGCGCAGTACCTGTGGGAGCAGACCGATGAGCAGCATCCCGGGACCATGCAGGAGATCATCGCCTATCTGGCATCCTGCGGCATCAGCGCCGAGCGCAAGAGCCTGTACGACGATCTGGAGCTGCTGCGGCTGTACGGTATGGACGTGCAGTCCGTCAAGGGCCGCAGCTTCGGGTATTTCCTGGGTGAGCGGGATTTCCAGCTGCCGGAGCTGAAGCTGCTCATCGACGTGGTGCAGGCATCGCCGTTCCTGACCCGGGGCAAGAGTCTGGAGCTCATCGGCAAGCTGGAAAAGCTCACCAGCCGTCCCAACGCCCGCCAGCTGCGGCGGCAGGTGTACGTCATGGACCGCGTCCGCACCCATAATGAAAAGCTGTACTACGCCGTGGACGGCCTGAACACCGCCATCAACGACGGGAAAAAGGTGACGTTCCGCTATTTCGACTGGACGGCGGCGGGCGGCAAGGCCTATCGCCGCGGCGGCGCGCTGTACGAGGCGGACCCCGTGGCCCTGTGCGTGGACCGCCACTACTATCTGGTGGCCTATGACCCCGCCATCTGCGACTACCGCCACTATCGGGTAGACCGGATGGAGAACCTGACGGTGACGGATACGCCCCGGGACCCCTTGCCGGAGGGCTTCGATCTGGGCCGCTACGTTCGCCGCATCTTCGACATGTACAATGGCCGCACCGAGATGGTACACCTCCGCTTCGACGGCGGGCTCATCAATGTGGTGATGGACCGGTTCGGCGCCGACGCCCACCTGCGGCCCGACGGGCAGAGCGGCGTGGCCGTCACGGCGGAGGTGGAGGTAGGACCCACGTTTTTCGGCTGGCTGTTCCAGCTGGGGACCCAGGCGGAGATCACGGGGCCGGACACGGTGCGTCAGGAATTTCGGAACTACTGCGCCGCCGTGCTGGCACGCTACCAATAAAAAAAGTCCCGCATCGCAAGATGCGGGACTTCCTGTATTTTTACACGGTGGCGTCCAGCGGGATGCGCTGGCGGCCCACCTGCACCCAGTGGACGCGGACGGCGCCGGAGTCCTGCTCCGTGGCGCAGAAGCCCACGCCGTCCATGGCGCCCTCCACGGGGACGCCGCCGCTGAACAGAGCGGCGAACCGGCGGATGTAACCCAGCAGGTCGCGGATAACGTTGACGGGGAGATCCGGCTCCAGATAATCGAAAAACTTGTGCATGGCGTGTACCTCCTGCGATCGGAATATATCGTTTCCTTGTTCCAGTGTGGCCATCATACAGGAAGATGTGTCCCGAAAAACGGACAGTGACGCGGCGGGGTTGTGCTTTTCGCCGCGTCGTGATACAATACTCCCAATAGAAACAGATCGGGAGGCGTATCGCCGTGACAGAGACTGTGAATAAGCCCCAGCTGGCGGCGCGGGATCGCTGCACAGGGTGCGGCGCGTGCAGCAACGGATGTCCCAAGGGGACCATCCGCATGGTGCCGGACAGGGAGGGGTTCCTGTACCCCCAGGTGGAGGAAGGCTGCGTGCTGTGCGGCCACTGCACCCACATCTGCCCTGTGCTGAAGCAGCGGGAGCCCCGCACGGAACCGGCGGTGTTCGCCGTGTGGAACCGCGATGACGCGGCGCGGCAGGCGTCCACCGCCGGCGGCGTGTTCTCCGCTCTGGCGGAGTACGTGCTGGAGGGCGGCGGCGTGGTGTTCGGCGCGGCGCTGGACGACCGGCTCCGTGTGGCCCACACGGCGGTGAAAAACGCCCACGAGCTGTCTCGCCTGCGGGGCGCCAAGCCGGTGCAGAGCGACATCGGCGAGACGTACCAGCAGGTGCGGCTCTATCTGGATCAGGGCCGCCAGGTGCTGTTTTCCGGCACGCCATGTCAGGTGGACGGCCTGTACCGCTATCTGGGGGAGCATCCGGAGCGCCTTGTGACCTGCGATGTGGCGTGCAGCGGCGTGTGCAGCCCCGGGGTGTGGGCCAGACTGGTGAGTTCCATGGCCTACGTCAAGCAGCACCGCCCCGTGGCGGTGGAGTTCTGCGGCAAGCTCAGCGGCGATCAGGAGCGGCGCTTCCGCGTCCTGTTCGAGGGCGGCGGCCGCTACGATGCACCGGCTCCCAAGTCGGAGCTGGGCCGCGGCCTGACCCGCGGCCTGTTCCTGCGGCCTGCCTGCTACCACTGTCCCTACGCCGGCACGGACCGCACCGGCGACCTGACGCTGGCCAATTTCGCCGGCGGCGACCTGCCGGTGGAGGAGAAGCGGAAGGGCGTATCCCTGCTGCTGATCAACACCGCCAAGGGCGCCCAGATATTCGATGTCCTGCCCCTGCACCGGCAGGCGCGGACGCTGGAGGAGGCGGCGGCCTGCGACGCAGCCCTGCGCCAGCCGCCCACGCTGACGGAGGAGCGGAGCAAGTTCTTTGACGCGCTGGAGCAGCTGCCCTTCCAGCAGGTGCGCGCCCGCTATCTCTCGGCGGTGCAGCATCGGGAGGGCGTGGGACAGCGTCTGCGGGAGCTGCTGCACCGCGGCGGCAAGGAGAAGAAGTCATGAAAACACTGATGCACACCTGCTGCGCCCCCTGCTCCGTATCCTGCATCCGGCAGCTGCGGTCGGAGGGCATCGAGCCGGTGTCCTACTGGTTCAACCCCAACATCCACCCCTATCAGGAGTACAAGGCCCGCCGCGACACGCTGATGGCCTACGCTCCCGCCATCGGCATGGAGCTCATCGTGCAGGAGAATTACGGCCTGCGGGAGTTCTGCCGCCTGATGGCGGAGGATCTGGATCACCGCTGCGGCAAGTGCTACCGCCTGCGGCTGGAGCAGACGGCGCGGTACGCCGCGGATCACGGGTTCGAGAGCTTCACCAGCACCCTGTTCGTCAGCCCCTATCAGGACCACGAGCTGCTGCGGCAGACGGCGGAGCAGCTGGCGGCGGAGTACGGCGTGGCCTTCCTCTATCGGGATTTCCGGCCGGGCTTTCGGGAGGGCCAGCGGCAGGCCCGTGAGCTGGGCTTTTACATGCAGAAATACTGCGGCTGCGTGTTCAGCGAGGAGGAGCGTTACGCCAAGGCCATCGCCCGGGACATGCAGGAGCCGGAGAAGCATCTGTGAGCATAGCGGACGCGGGAGGTCTGTCCCGCGTCCGTTTTTTTCATCCCAATACGGAAGAAATGTCGAAAATGCGGTGTACTTTTCCGCCCGCGCATGGTACACTTTCAGTATAGATTCCTATGGAGGGAGATTCCGTAAAACAGGCGAACGAGCAAAGGAGGAGACACATGAAACGTGTGACAAAGAGCGTGACCGCGCTGCTGCTGGCGCTGGTCCTGTCGCTGACGCTGCTGCCGGCCCAGGCGCTGGCGGCGGACACCGCGCCGGCGACGCAGACCTATACGGGGACGGTATATGTGGGCGCGCATACCAATCCGGTATATGCCCGCGTGTGGAAGGGCGTCGCGGAAACATCGCTCCAGACTGCCCCGTCGGCACAGACCGCGGTCGCCGCACAGGCAGTGGATTATCTCACAGAAACAGAAGCGGTCGCGGCGCTTCGCAAGCAGATGGTAGCCCGAAAGGAGACAATGACACTGAATGTGAAGCTGCCCTCCGGAACGGATATTGAGGAGGCAGTTACGGGCATCTGGGACAAAGCCATGGAGCACGTCTCCGGCAGCGGCACCACCGGCGACTACCTGCGCTGGCAGCACAGCGGATACGACTGCCCGCCGGTTGATTATTGGGATGATGATACGAATATTACTTTCACGGTGACATTCCAGCGTCACCCCAAAACCAGCGCCATCTGGTTCACCACCGCCGCGCAGGAGGCCGCGCTGACCAACTATATCCGGAACACCATCCTGCCCCAGCTGTCCCTCGGCGGCAAGACCACCTACCAGAAGGTGCAGGCCATCTACAACTGGATCACCGCCAACGTCAAATACGATTACAGCCACCTGAACGATCCCGCCTACCGGCTGCAATACACCGCCTACGCCGCGGCTGTCCAGAAAAAGGCCGTGTGCCAGGGCTACGCCAACCTGTTCTACCGTCTGGCCAATGACGCGGGCATCGACTGCCGCATCATCACCGGCAAAGCCTACAACGGCACCCAGACGGAGGATCACGCCTGGAACATCGTCCGCATGGAGGACGAAAAGTACTACTGTCTGGACGCCACCTGGGACGCGGGCCTCAAGCCCGAGAACTATGAGTACTTCCTGAAGGGCCTCACCAGCTTCAGCAGGGATCATCAGGCGGAGACGGACAAGCTGAACACCCCCTACTGGACCCAGTACGAATCCAGGACCTCCGCCGCGGATTACAAGGCGAGCAGCCCCCAACTGCCCGCCCCCACCGTTACTGGCGGCAATGACAGTCAGGGCCGTCCCACCCTGAAATGGAACGCCGTCATCGGCGCGGCCAAGTACGAGGTGTACCGCGCCCGCAGCCTGAACGGCGACTACATCAAGTACAGCACCGTCACCGGCACCAGCTACACCAACATTAGCTACATCGAAAACGGCAATACCTACTACTACAAGGTCCGCGCCCTGAAATCCGATGGCACGGCAGGCGCGTGGAGCAGCATCGTGTCCGTGACCTACCGCGCCGCCTCGACAGGTACGCTGCCCGCCCCCACCGTCACCGGCGGCAACGACAGCCAGGGCCGTCCCACGCTGAAATGGAACGCCGTGTCCGGTGCGGCCAAGTACGAGGTGTACCGTGCCCGCAGCAAGGATGGTGACTACATCAAGTATGCTACCGTCACCGGCACCAGCTACACCAACACCAGCTACATCGAAAACGGCAATACCTACTGTTACAAGGTGCGCGCCCTGAAATCCGACGGCACGGCGGGCGCATGGAGCAGCATCGTGTCCGTGACCTATAAGCAGACTCTGTCCGCCCCCGCCGTTACCGGCGGCAACGACAGTCAGGGCCGTCCGACCCTGAAATGGAACGCCGTCACCGGCGCGGCCAAATATGAAGTCTACCGCGCCCGCAGCAAGGACGGCGACTACATCAAGTATTCCACCGTCACTGGCACCAGCTACACCAACACCAGCTACATCGAAAACGGCAATACCTACTACTACAAGGTGCGCGCTCTGGATGCCAACGGTACCGCCGGCGCGTGGAGCAGCATCGTGTCCGTGACCTACCGCGCCGCTTCGACAGGCACTCTGTCCGCCCCCACCGTCACCGGCGGCAACGATGCGCAGGGCCGTCCGACCCTGAAATGGAACGCCGTCACCGGCGCGGCCAAATATGAAGTCTACCGCGCCCGCAGCCTGAACGGCGACTACATCAAGTACAGCACCGTCACCGGCACCAGCTACACCAACACCAGTTACATCGAAAACGGCAATACCTACTATTACAAGGTTCGCGCTCTGGATGCCAGCGGTACCGCCGGCGCGTGGAGCAGCATCGTGTCCGTGACCTACCGCGCCGCCTCGACAGGCACTCTGTCCGCTCCCACCGTCACCGGCGGCAACGACAGCCAGGGCCGTCCGACCCTGAAATGGAACGCCGTCACCGGCGCAGCCAAGTACGAGGTGTACCGCGCCCGCAGCAAGGACGGCACCTACACCAAATACAGCACTACCACCGGCACCGCCTATACCAACAGCTCCTACCTCACCAGCGGTGCCACGTACTACTACAAGGTCCGCGCGCTGGACGCCAATGGTAACGCCGGCCCGTACAGCGCGGTGGTATCCGTTACCTGCCGCCTGAAGCTGACGGCCCCCACCGTCACCGGCAGTACCGACAGTCAGGGCCGTCCGACCCTGAAATGGAACGCTGTCACCGGTGCGGCCAAGTACGAGGTGTACCGCGCCCGCAGCAAGGACGGCGATTACATCAAGTATTCTACCGTCACCGGCACCAGCTACACCAACACCAGCTACCTCGCCAACGGCACCACCTATTACTACAAGGTCCGCGCCCTGGGCTCCGACGGCACGGCAGGCCCGGACAGCACCCCCGTCTCCGTGACCTACAAGGCTCCCTTCGGCGCGCCGCTGGTCACCGGCAGCAAGGACAGTCAGGGCCGCCCCGCCCTGAAGTGGGACAAGGTTACGGACGCCGCCAAATATGAGGTGTACCGCGCCCGCAGCAAGAACGGCACATACAGCCTGATGTCCACCCAGTCCGCCACCGGCTATACCAATACCTCCTACCTCGCCAACGGCACCACCTATTACTACAAGGTCCGCGCCCTGAAGGCGAGCGGCACCGCCTCGGCATACAGCTCCGTGGTGACCATCACCTACGGCACCGTGCCCACCCCCGCTGCCCCTGCGATGCGCTCGGCCAAGGCTGACTCCGCCGGCATCACCGTGAGTTGGGACACGGCGGCCAACGCCGTGACCTACAACGTCTACCGCACGGCGGACGCCGGCAGCAGCTGGACGCAGGTGGCCTCCTCCGTCAAGGGCACCAGCTACAAGGACACCACGGTGCAGAAGGGCGTGAAATACGGCTATAAGGTGCGTGGCGTGGCCGCCGACGGCAAGACGCTGGGGCCCATGTCCTCCACCGGCGTCACCGCCAAGGTGACGGCGGCCTCCACCACGCCGGACTACGTGAAGCTCAAGAGTGCCAAGAGTGACCCGGGCAACGGTATCCTGCTGACGTGGGAGAGCGCGGCCGACGCCAAGACCTACAACGTCTACCGCAAGGTGGACGGCACGTCCGGCTGGACGTTGCTGGCGTCCTCCGTCAGCGGCACCAGCTATCGGGATACCAGTGGCAAACGAGGTACCACCTATGTTTACACGGTGCGCGGTGTGGCCGCAGACGGCAAGACCCTCAGCCGTACCTACAACACCGACGGCCTGCGGGCTACCGTGCGCTGATGGAGCATCCCCACAAAAAGCTCCCCCATGCATCCGCATGGGGGACCTTTTTTGACCGCCTTGCCGTCAAAAGGGGATAGAGGCGGCGGGCACACCGGCCTGCTCCGCGAACAGCCGTCCCGTGGGCGGCAGGATGCTGAACAGGAGATACGCCACCGCCAGCAGGATCACCGCGCCATACCACGGCAGGGCGTCGCCGCCCAGCCGTCCCAGCGCCAGCGCGTGGACGCCCAGCGCCATGGCCGCCGCCAAGAAATCGCTGTCAAAGGAGGTGTAACCCTCGCAAACCGCATAGCCGCCGTTCTTGCTCGCGGTGCTGCCGCTCGCCATGCCGCTGTCGTCGTTGTACTCGGCAATCATCACGTCGAAGTCCGCACCGTTGGCCAGCTTCGCCAGGATGTCGTCCGCCTTGGCGCTCAGGTTCGCCCAGCCAGCCTCACGGGCCGCCGTCAGCTGCTCCTGATAGAAAGCCAGCTCCGCCTGCGCCTGAGCCAGCTGCTTCGCCAGATCCTGCACGTCCTCGTTCACATCGGAGGTGAAGTCCGCCGTCAGGTCGCTGACCGTCGCAACGGTGGATACGCCCTCA